>Ga0247833_1000037_pt1 | contig 188338 bp, 172 predicted proteins | sample LaCruzMarch2015__7_FD_187117 | JGI IMG/M metagenome (GOLD analysis project Ga0247833, IMG submission 187117) | Freshwater microbial communities from meromictic Lake La Cruz, Castile-La Mancha, Spain - LaCruzMarch2015_8m | ecosystem: Environmental > Aquatic > Freshwater > Lake | place: Spain...
TTATCCAAAGTATTTTAAACCAAGTGCCATCTATTCCACTGAAACAAGAATCAAACAATCTGTAAAAAGCAGCAATACCAGCTGTTTTAACAACTGTAGCCATAAAGGCTGTAATTAAAGTTGGAGCACCTTGGTAAACATCTGGTGTCCAAAAGTGAAAAGGAACAGCACCAATTTTAAACGCAAATCCAATCAAAATCAACATAACTCCAGTGCTGAATAAAGTTGGAAGTTGCTCATTATCTGCAACGTAATCAGAAATTTCAGCCAAATTAAAACTATTGGTTACTCCAAAAATTAGAGTGATTCCAAACAGGAGAAACCCAGATGCAAATGCACCCATTAAAAAATACTTCAGAGAAGCTTCGTTGGAAGCAATATTTAACCTTCTGCTTCCTGCTAAAATATAAAGCGCGATGGATAGGATTTCAATTCCAATAAACAGCATTACTAAATTGCTAAAGGAAGCCATTAGAAGCCCTCCAATGAGCGTAAAAATCATTAATGCGTAAATGTCTGCAATATGACTTCCTTCATTTCTAAAATGGTAACTTGCTACGAGCATAAGCAGCAAAACAGAAACAATCATTAAGCCCGTAAAAGAAACTGCATAATGGTTGTAGTCTATCATTCCATAAAATGAAGTAGCGGTTAATTCCCAATCCATTGCATTTAAGAAAAAAGCGACAATCAAACCAATTATAACAGTTGGAAGAATAAGTTTCTTGTATTCGAATGCTCCTATAAATAGCACCAAAAATCCAAGCAAAGACAAAAATATAAGTGTAGTCATGGTTATAGTTCTGTTGCGAGGTGTTGGTTAATTTCTGTAATAAGATATTTTACTGATTCGTCAGTTAGATTGAAAATAAACTGAGGAAACACCCCTAAAAAAATGATTAGACCGACTATTGGAAAAAATACCAATTTTTCGGTAAAGCTGAGGTCTTGAAAAACACTTCCTTCTTCAGCTGCTCCTAACATGCTGAATTTAAAAGCACGAAGCATATAAACAGCTCCTAGAATAATAGTTAATCCAGCGAAAGTTGCATACCAGAAATTATATTCATACAGCGAATTCAACAATAAGAATTCACCAATAAATCCGCTTGTTAAAGGCAAAGCGGCGCTTCCAAAAGTTATAACAAGAAAAACAGAAGCGAAAATTGGTGCTTTTTCGCGAATACCTCCCAATTTATCAAAGGCATAAGTTCCTCTTCTTCTCAGAATAATTTCGGCAACGAAAAACATACCTACAGCACAAACTCCGTGAGATAACATTTGAATCAACGCCCCTTGAAAACCAGTTCTGCTTAGTGTGAATATACCTGCTGTAATTAATGCAACGTGAGCGATAGATGACCAAGCAAAAAGCCTTTTAATTTCTTTTTGACCGATTGCAATCCAAGAAGCATAGATAATTCCAATGATACAAAGTATAATTACCAAATCAGCATAAGCCATAACTGCCGCAGGTGCAATAGGCAGTAACCAGCGCATAACACTATAAATACCCATTTTCAACATAATTGCCGAAAGGAGCATTGTGCCAGCATTGGGAGCCGTGTTGTAAGTGTCTGGTTGCCAGCTATGGAAAGGAAGCAATGGAATTTTAATGGCATAAGCAAGAAAGAATGCCCAAAATATCCAGCGCTGCTGAACCATATCGAGGTTTAGGTTGTAAAATGCATCAACGCCAAAAGAGTGCAAATCTCCAGTTTGTAAGTACAACCAAATAATTGCAGCTAACATGAATAAACTACCTAATAAGGTGTAAATGAAAAATTTAAAGGTAATTTTCACACGGTTTTCTCCACCCCACAACAGAACTATAAAATAGATTGGGATTAAAGCTAATTCCCAAAAAATGTAATACAAGAAGCCATCTAAAGAAACAAAAACACCTACAAGCGCTCCTTGCATTAAGAGTACTAAAAAGTATAAGAGTTTCGAATTGTTAATTGGTCTGTCCCAAGTGGAAAGAACAATTAATGGAAGCAAGAAATTGGTTAGAATCAGCATCAACATGCTAATTCCATCTATTGCGGCAAAAAATCGAATTCCAATGCTGCTTATCCAAGGTTGGTCAATAATGAATTGAGCATTAGACAACAAACTATTGTGTTCATTGATATTGAAAATAACGATGACATAAGCTGTGAATGCTGCTTGAATAATTGTGGCTGTAAGTGCTGCCCATTTTGATAAATTGCCCGGCAACAAAAGCAACAAAATGGCTGCAATAAAAGGAAGGGCAATGAGTGAAGCTGTAATCATACTTAATGCAGAAAAGTGTTAGCAGCTAAAATAACCAGCGCGCCGATTACCATAGCAAAAATGTAAAAACCAACGTTTCCTGTTTGCATGAAACGTGCTGTTCGCGAACTCAACACCACAAGCTGTCCTACTCCATTCACAATTCTATCTATAAAATTAACTTCAATATAATTGTACAGTAATCCGGCTCCTTTAACTACAGGGTTAGAAACAATACCATCATACAATTCATCAACATAATATTTTTTACTAAGCAAACGCTCCAAAAAAGACATTGGTTCCGAATCCTCTGCCGGAACATGTCCATTGTTCTTATAGCGAATGCGTGCATAAAATATCACAGCCAATACAGCCAAAACAGAACTTCCCATTAGGATATATTCCACTGTATACGACAAGTGTTCATGGACATTTTCTTCCAGAATCAAAGTGGTTCCGGCTAAAAGTGGAGTGAAGAAATTATCTAGCCAATGCCCTCCGCCTAAAACTTCAGGAACATTCACAAATCCAGCAATAACTGACATTACAGCAAGAATTACCAAAGGTACCGTCATTGTTTTTGGAGATTCGTGCAAATGGTGCTCTTGTTCGTGAGTACCTCTAAAGCTTCCATGAAACGCGAGGTAATACAAACGGAACATATAAAAAGCTGTCATCAATGCCCCGAGAACTCCTAAAATCCATAAAACAGGATGATGCGCAAATGCCGAAGCAAGAATCTGGTCTTTAGAAAAGAAACCCGCCAAAGGAGGAAGTCCTGCAATTGCTATGGTTCCGATTAAGAAAGTTGCATGTGTTATTGGCAATGCTTTTTTCAAGCCTCCCATTTTTCTTAAATCTTGTTCACCACTCATGGCATGAATTACCGAACCTGAGCCTAAGAATAATAGTGCTTTGAAGAATGCGTGCGTAAATAAATGGAAATAAGCTGCTGTGTAAGCGCCTAATCCAAGCGCAAAAAACATGTAACCCAATTGGGAAACGGTAGAATAAGCAAGTACTTTCTTGATGTCATTTTGTTTAAGGCCAATAGTAGCTGCAAATAAGGCAGTTGCAAGGCCAACAAACATGATTATTTCTTGTGTAAATGGAGCAAGGGTAAATAAAATATTGGTTCTAATGATTAAATAAACCCCAGCAGTTACCATAGTTGCAGCGTGGATTAATGCTGAAACTGGAGTTGGGCCAGCCATTGCATCTGGAAGCCAAGTAAATAATGGTAACTGAGCGCTTTTTCCTATTGCACCAATAAAAAGTAAAATAGTAATGCTTGTGATGATTGGATCTCCAATAGCAATATCGATTGCTTCATAAGCAATACGGCTGTATTCGAAAGATGAAAACCTTAAGTAGATGAGGAAAATACCTAGTAACAAACCTAAATCTCCTATGCGATTCATAATAAAGGCCTTGTTTGCAGCCTTATTATAATCCATGTTTTTATACCAGAATCCAATCAATAAGTAAGAACACAATCCAACTCCTTCCCAACCTATAAAAAGCATTAGGAAATTACTTCCCATTACCAACACCAACATGAAAAAGATGAAGAGATTCAGGTAAGCAAAAAAGCGATGAAAGCCTTCATCATCGTGCATGTAACCTGCAGAATATAAATGAATTAAGAATCCAACACCAGTAATAACCAACATCATCATTAAAGATAATTGGTCCAATTGAATGCTATAATTTACTGTAAGTTTTCCAATATTAATCCATTCTAAAAGAGGAATGCGAATAGCTTCTGCTTCTGCAACAGAAATAAAAGGAATGAAGATGGCAACGGTAATTACAAAAGGAATTAAAACAAAAATAGAAGCAACAGAAGCAACTACTATTTTAGAGACTTTTTTACCAAAAAAGATGCTGAATAAAAAACCAATCAGCGGAAGAGCGGGAATGAGCCAGGCGAATTTTTCCATAATTTATTAAACTGTTTGGCTTACCACTTAAGGTTTTTTAATGCGTTAATATCTGTTGTTCTAATATTTCGAAATATCATTACTAAAATTGCTAGCCCAACTGCGACTTCTGCAGCTGCTACCACCATAATGAAAAATACGAAAACCTGACCTGATTGATTGCCATTGTACCTTGAAAATGCTGCTAATAAAATGTTTACTGCGTTTAACATCAACTCAACGCACATAAAGATGATGATAAAGTTGCGTCTAAGTAAAACGCCCATCACACCAATTGAAAATAATACTGAACTTAAAAACAGGTAATGGTTTATTGTTAGCGCTCCGGTAAATTGTGTAATATTCTCCATATTAATCGTTTACGTGTTTTTTAGCCAAAATAACTGCACCAACCATGGCGGTAATAAATAAGATGGAAGCCACTTCAAATGGCATTAGAAACTCAGTAAAAAGAACTTTACCAACTCCTTTTGCTGTTCCAAAATCTTCTGCAATTGCCGCAGGAGGAAGTTCGCTGTAGCCCTTTAATGCTCCTGCAAGCACTATCATTAATAAACATCCAGTAATAACTGAAGCAAACTTTAGCCAAACAGGTTTTTGAGGTTCCGATTCTTTATTAAGGTTCATCAACATAATTACATAAAGAAAGAGCACCATAATAGCACCTGCATAAACTATTAAGTTTACAATTGCCAAAAAGTGAGCATCTAATAATATATAATGTCCTGTAATTGAGAAAAAGCAGATAACTAACCACAACACACTGTAAATAGGGCTTTTTGAGAAAAGCACCATCAATGCGGAGGAAATAGTTAGCGCGGAAAGTATGTAAAAAGCTATAGTTAACATTAATTTTTCAGGGCGCGAATTTGCGGATTTTTATGTAAAAAAGAAAGGTATTTATCGGTCTTGTCTTGCAGTTATGTCAATTCGTTTTGTGGACTCCACACCTTCTACCAATCTATCTTTTCCCCAAATAAAATCTTCGCGTTCGTAACTTGCTGGCGCTATTTCGGTGGTTAGGAAAATTGCTTGCTTCGGACATGCTTCTTCGCACAATCCACAGAAAATACAACGCAACATGTTTATTTCATATATCGCAGCATATTTCTCTTCGCGATACAAATTTTCTTCACCCTTTTTGCGTTCATCCGCCACCATTGTAATGGCTTCTGCAGGACAAGAAACAGCGCAAAGTCCACATGCAGTGCATCTTTCAGCTCCATTCTCATCACGCTTTAAAACGTGTCGACCACGGTAAACAGCAGTAAATTCACGTTTCTGTTCTGGATATTTTAAGGTGGCAGGCTTTCTAAAAAAGTGCTTTAAAGTAATTCCAAGACCAGTAAAAACAGCTGGCAAATATGCTGCTTCAGCCATTGTCATGCTTTTGTCTGATACTACTTTTGATCTATTAGTTAATTGTTTCATTACTGTTGATTCAAATAAAGATTGTTGAAATCAATGTTGGTTAAATAAGATTACTGCTCCTGTTGCGAAAATATGAAGCAAAGCCGCTGGCATCATTACTTGCCAGCCCAAACGCATCAATTGGTCGTAACGGAAACGTGGGATTGTCCATCTAATCCACATAAAGAAAAAGATGAATGCAAAAATTTTCAAGAAGAAAACGATTACTCCAATAATGGTAATCCAGTTTTGAGAAAGACCTAAGTCATCCATAAAAGGAAAATTATATCCACCAAAATAAAGACTAGCCATGAATGCAGAAGAAATAAACATGTTAATGTATTCAGCAAACATGTAAAACCCAAGTTTCATGGAACTATATTCTGTATGATAACCACCAACTAATTCAGCTTCACATTCAGCTAAATCAAAAGGCGTTCTATTACATTCTGCAAAAGCACACACTATAAAAATTAAAAAGCCAATTGGTTGCTTAAAGAAATACCAAGAAAAATAACCATCGGCCCAGAAACCATGCTGTTGCTCTACAATTTCGCTCATGCTTAATGTACCTGTTAGCATGATTAAAGAAATTAGCGACAAGCCCATTCCTAATTCATAACTAATCATTTGTGAAGAAGCGCGAATAGCACCTAACAAAGAAAATTTATTATTAGAGGCCCATCCACCAATCATAATTCCGTAAACGCCCAAAGAAACAACACCAAAAACATACAGCACTCCAATATTTAAATCAGAAACTTGTAAGGAAACCAATCGGTCGCCAATTTCTAATGTGCCGCCCCAAGGTATTACAACACTGGTCATCAATGCGGTTGTCATTGCGATACCCGGCCCAATAATGAAAAGGAATTTATTAGATGTGGCCGGTATAATTTCTTCTTTGAAAAAGAATTTTCCAGCATCTGCTAATGGTTGAAACATTCCGAAAGGTCCTGCTCTGTCTGGCCCAACTCTATCTTGTAAAAATGCAGCAATTTTTCTTTCAGCGTAAGTGCTGTAAGTAGCTATTAATAATATAATTGAAAAAGCAATAAAAGCAATTATCGTTTTATCTAAGAGAAAAATCCATTCCATATTAGCTCAATTGTTTTACTGGTAAAGTTTCGGGTGAAGCTACGTATTTTGTTCCTTCTTCATAATGATTTTGAGAAATAACAGAGGTTTTCTCGATTTTTCGAGGACCTTCAACTGTCCAATCTTTCGCGTCTTTTTTATCGTACCTGCAAGTGTTGCAAATCCATTCGTCTACTTCGCCCCATTGGTCTTTGCGGCCTGTAACACGATATATTTCATTTCCATATTTCCAAACAACTGCTTTACCCGTGCATTTGTCACAATCGCGGTGCGCATCCATAGGTTTTAAAAACCAAACACGACTTTTGAAACGGAAAGTTCTATCAGTAAGCGCTCCTACAGGACAAACATCAATCATGTTTCCAGAGAATTCATTGTCTACAGCATGTTCAATGTAAGTGCTGATTTCAGAAACATCTCCACGATTTATCACCCCGTGTGCACGACCTGGTGTAAGTTGGTCTGCCACTTTTACACAACGGTAGCAAAGGATGCAGCGTGTCATGTGTAACTTTATTTTGTCGCCAATGTCAATCTTATCAAATGTGCGACGCTCAAATTCGTAACGACTGAAGCTTCTGCCATTTTCGTAAGATAAATCTTGCAAATGACACTCTCCAGCTTGGTCACAAACAGGGCAATCTAATGGGTGATTGATTAATAAAAATTCCACCACACCTTTTCTTGCTTCAATAACTTCGGGAGAAGTGAAATTCTGCACTTCCATTCCATCCATTACAGTTGTGCGGCAAGAAGCCACCAATTTTGGCATCGGGCGTGGATCTTTTTCAGAACCTTTACTCACTTTTACCAAGCATGTGCGGCAATATCCACCAGAAGTTGCCAGTTTTGTGTAATAACACATGGCAGGCGGAGCTACTTCTTTACCTATTAAACGTGCTGCTTGCAGAATGGTAGTTCCAGCAGGCACTTCAATGGTGTGATTATCAATAGTTACTTTTAATAAACTCATAGCGTTTGTTCGTTATGCCATTACTGGCGCTGGTTTTACAGGCATAATGGGCTCTTTGTGTCCATGTTTTGAGTCCTTCACTTTTTCTGGATATAAAACATGGTATTCAAATTCGTGTCTAAAATGTTTGATGGCAGCAGCAACTGGCCATGCAGCGGCATCACCTAAAGGACAAATCGTATTTCCTTCAATTTTCTTTGCCAATTCCACCAAAAGGTCAATATCATTCATATTTCCCATTCCTTTTTCGAGGCGGTGCAGCACGCGTTCCATCCAACCAGTTCCTTCTCTGCATGGACTGCATTGTCCACAACTTTCGTGGTGATAAAAACGACTAAAGTTCCAAGTGTTTCTTACCACACATTGGTGCTCATCATATACTATAAATCCGCCTGAACCTAACATAGAACCAGTGGCGAAACCACCATCTCCAAGAGATTCGTAAGTCATTAACCTATCTTCACCAGTTGCCGTTTTGCAAACTAAATAATCTGGTAAAATAGGAACCGATGAACCACCCGGAACACATGCTTTCATGCGTTTTCCGTTGGCAATTCCACCGCAATATGTATCAGAGAAAATAAATTCTTCAACAGGTACGCCCATTTCAATTTCGTACACACCTGGATTATTGATATTTCCAGATGCTGAAATTAATTTAGTTCCTGTAGATCTTCCAATTCCAATTTTAGCATATTCGTCTCCACCATCATTTACAATAGGAACTACAGCAGCAATGGTTTCCACATTATTCACCACAGTTGGGCAACCATATAATCCTGCAATAGCAGGAAATGGTGGCTTAATGCGAGGATTTCCTCTTTTGCCTTCTAATGATTCTAAAAGCGCTGTTTCTTCTCCGCAGATATAAGCACCAGCACCCACTTGCACGTAAAGGTCTAGATTATAACCTGTTCCAAGAATATTTTTCCCTAACCAACCTTTAGCATAAGCTTCTGCAATGGCAGTTTCAAGAATTCTGGCCACATAAAAATATTCACCTCTTATGTAAATGTAAGATGTGTTAGCACCAAGTGAATAGCTGGAAGTAATCATTCCCTCGATTAATAAATGAGGGTGTCTTTCCATTAAATAACGGTCTTTGAAAGTTCCTGGCTCCGATTCATCTGCATTGCAAACCAAATAGCGCGCTACTCCTTCTGGTTTTGCCAAAAAGCTCCATTTCATTCCAGTAGGAAAACCAGCTCCTCCTCGTCCTCTTAAACCAGATTTCTTCACTTCCTCCACAATTTCTTCTGGAGTCATCTTTTTTAAAGCTTTTTCCACAGAAGCATAGCCACCTTTGGAACGATACACATCTAATGTGTGAATGTTAGGTACATTATCGTGTGTTAACAGCAACTTTCTACTCATAATGCTTTACTTACTGTTTGTGTAATTTAAATCGGTATAATTTTTTCTTGTGCCTTCGCTTTTGTAGCGGTCAATTAAAGCATCTATTTTGGCTTCAGTTAAATTTTCGTGGTATTCTGCGCCGCATTGTAACATGGGAGCAGAGCCACAGGAGCCTAAACACTCCACTGTTTTAAGCGTAAACATTCCGTCAGAAGTTGTTTCTCCTTCGATGATGTTTAATTTTTTGCTGATATACTCTACTACATCTTCTGCACCTCGCGCCCAGCAAGATGAAGTGCGGCAAACTTCCAATTGACATTTACCAATTGGTCTGAGGTTATACATGGAGTAAAAAGATGCAACTTCAAAAACTTCTATAGATTGAAGGCCCATTAACTCTGCCACATAATCCATTACTTCTGCACTTAGCCAACCTTCAGATTCTGCTTGTGCCACATGTAAAACAGGTAATAAAGCTGATTTTGATTTTCCTTCGGGATACCTTTTCATGAGGTTCTCGATGGTTGTAAGTGCTTCTGCGCTGAACTTTATATTTGCGCGTTTTGTTTCATCAAAATGTTGTGTTCCGTGTGCGTGTGCCGACATATTTAATTCTTTAAGCGTCTAATTCTCCTGCAATTACATTCATACTCGACATGGTCATAATCGCATCTGAGAGCATTTGTCCTTTAATCATTTCTGCATAAGCTTGGTAATAAATAAAGCAAGGTCTGCGGAAATGTAAGCGATATGGCTGACGGCCACCATCTGAAATCAGGTAATATCCTAATTCTCCGTTGGCTCCTTCCACCGCATGGTAAATTTCACCTGGTGGCATATCTACTTCGCCCATTACAATTTTGAAATGCCAGATTAAGGCTTCCATAGAATTGTACACATCTTGTTTTTTAGGAAGATAAAATTCCGGGCAGTCTGCAAAGAAATTTCCTTCCGGTAAATTACTATACGCCTGATTAATAATCTTTAAACTTTCACGAATTTCACTTTGACGCACTGCAAAACGGTCAAAAGTATCTCCAGCCGTTCCAATTGGAACCATGAAATCAAAATCTTGGTAAGAGCTATAAGGATTCATTACCCTTACATCATAATCAACACCAGCAGCACGTAAATTTGGCCCAGCAAAACTGTAGCTAACTGCACGCTCAGCCGATATTGGTCCAACACCTTTAATCCTATCCATAAAAATACGGTTACGGGTTAAAAGTCTGTCGAACTCGTCGAATCTTTTTGGGAAACCAGCAAGGAATTCTTCTAGTTTTTTGCGGAATCCTGTGGTAAAATCTCTTTCAAAACCACCAATTCGTCCAATATTCGTAGTTAAACGTGCGCCGCATAACTCCTCGTACATATCATAAATGCGTTCGCGTTCCTGGAACATGTAGGTAAATCCTGTCAATGCTCCTGAATCTACACCCAACACCATGTTGCACACCAAATGGTCGGCGATTCTTGCCAATTCCATGATGATAACACGCATGTAATCAACACGTTTAGTCGTTTCAACTTGTAAAAGTTTCTCTACAGTCATGTGCCAACCGATATTATTGATGGGCGATGAACAATAGTTTAAACGGTCGGTGATAGGCGTAACTTGATAATAAGGACGGCGTTCTGCCAGTTTTTCGAATGCACGGTGAATGTAGCCAATGGTTGGTTCCGAACTCACAATGATTTCGCCATCCATTTGCAATACATTTTGGAACACACCATGCGTTGATGGATGTGTTGGGCCAAGATTCAAGGTATTGAGCTGACGCTCATCCTGAATTACGTGTTCTTCACCAAATATTGATTGTTCCTGCATATCTTTCAACTATTATCTTCCAAAGAAGCGGTCGTCTTTATCTTCTCTTGTGGTATCTTCTAATGGAAACTCCTTGCGTAAAGGGAACATTTCCATGTGGTCAACATTTAAAATTCGTTTCAAATTCGGGTGATTTTTAAAGATAATACCAAAAAAATCAAACGTTTCTCTTTCCATCCAGTTGGCGCCATCCCAAATATTGGAAACTGTTTCAATACTAGGGTCTTGAATCGGTAGCCAAGCCTTTAAACGGAATCTGTAATTTTCTTCTAAATTGTGAAAGTGGTACACCACACCTAATTCTTTCCCAGTTTGTTCGGGCATGTGCACGCCGCAAAGGTCGGTGAGGTACATAAAATTTAATTCAGCATCTGACCTCAAGAATTTGGCGATATCTGCCATTTTAGAAGCATCAACTTCAACATTTAAGTAATCTCTAACTTGTTGTGACCCTAAAATTGCCTCCCCAAATTGGTTTTGCAGTTTTTCTAATAAAAATTCGTTCGATAATGCCATTACTCTATATTATAAGAAGCTAAAAGCTGTTTGTACTCTTCTGAACTTCTACGGCGCAAGCTTTCTGACCTTGCTAAATCTTGAATGCGCATCACACCATCAATAATTTGTTCTGGTCTTGGAGGGCAACCTGGCACATATACATCCACAGGAATAATTTTATCAATTCCTTGTAAAACGCTGTAAGTGTCAAAAATTCCACCGCTGGAGGCACAAGCACCCACAGCAATCACCCATTTCGGTTCAGCCATTTGCTCGTATACCTGACGTAAAATAGGTCCCATTTTTTTAGCGATGGTTCCCATTACCATAAGCAAATCTGCTTGACGTGGAGAAAAACTCATGCGCTCTGCTCCAAAACGTGCTAAATCGTAATTAGAACCCATGGTTGCCATGAATTCAATTCCGCAGCAAGAAGTTGCAAAAGGCAAGGGCCATAATGAATTGGCGCGGGCCATTCCAATTACAGTATCTAAACTTGTAGCAAAAAAGCCTTGTCCTTCAATTCCATCGGGGGCTTCCACCATTTTTACATTGCTCATATTATATTTTGAATGTTCCTGTAAAACTTATTATTCCCATTTAAATGCTTGTTTTTTACGGAGATATAGGAATCCCAATAAAAATAAGGCTACAAACAAAGCCATGCTTAACAAGCCATCCATTCCAAATTCCTTAAAATTGGTTGCCCATGGATAGAAGAAAATTACTTCCACATCGAACAACACGAAAAGAATTGCGGTAAGAAAATATTTTACTGAAAAAGGTAAACGCGCATTGCCTTTAGCTTCCACTCCGCACTCAAAATTTTCTAACTTTTTTGCAGTTTTTCTCGATGGACCTATTAAGTGCGTAATAATCAGCACCATTGCTACAAAACCCAGTGCAAAAACTGACTGGATGAGCATTGGTAAATATTCGCTTGTACTTCCGTTCATGCTAACAATTCTTTAATTAAAGCTTAAACTTAACAAGCATTTTACCTGAAAGTTTTCAACTTGATTTGAAATCGGGTGCGAATGTACAAAATCTTCCTTTTATACCATCTTCAAAACTTGTTCACATCTTTTTTTAAACACAATTCTTATAAAAATCAGAACGTTTAGTTTCGCACATACACTTTTATCAATGGCCACCAAGAAAGTTAAACAGAAAAAAATATTTGTACTCGATACTTCAGTAATTCTTTACAACCATAATTCCATTTATAGTTTTGATGACAACGATGTAGCTATTCCGATTACCGTTTTAGAAGAACTCGATAATTTTAAAAAGGGGAACGACACCAAAAATTTTGAAGCCCGCGAATTTATTAGAGAAATGGATCGGTTGTCGGGTAACTTTAACCTTACAGAATGGTTGCCTTTAGGCGGAAAGTTAGGAAAGTTTATTGTTTCTATGAATGGTCGCGGTAAAAATGACGCGATTAAGATTTTGGGAGAAGATAAAGCCGACCATAGAATCATCAATACAGCATTGCACTTGGCCGATTTGCATCCAGACGTGAAAGTGGTGCTAGTAACCAAAGACATCAACCTTCGCCTCAAAGCAAAATCATTAAACCTACATTCCGAAGATTTTGAAACCGGAAAAATTAAGGATGTAGATTCCTTGTACACGGGACACACCACTTTGCATGGTGTAAATGTGGCCATTATAGACCAAATTTATTCAGACGGTCATTGTAAAGCGCCCGATTTTATGGATGATGAGCCTATTCACAATCATTATTATATTTTAAAAAACGGGAAACATTCGGTGTTGGCTTGGTACAATCCCAATTCTGGTTTGGTAGAAAGGGTGGAGAAAACTTCAGCTTATGGCATCAGACCAAGAAATGCAGAACAAATTTTCGCCTTGCATGCTTTAATGAATCCTGATATAAAACTGGTAACCTTGCAAGGAGTTGCAGGAACAGGCAAGACACTTTTGGCTTTGAGTGGTGCGTTGGAACAAAAACGCGAGTTTCGGCAGGTTTACTTGGCAAGGCCAATCGTTCCATTGAGTAACAAAGACATTGGTTATTTGCCGGGCGATATAAAAAGCAAGCTCAATCCTTATATGGAACCACTTTGGGACAATTTAAAGATGATTCAAAACCAATGGGAAGAAACCGACAAGGAATACAAGAAAATTACCGAAATGGTAGATAGCGAGAAGCTAATGATAACACCATTGGCTTATATCCGCGGCCGTTCCTTGAGTAACATTTATTTTATAGTAGACGAAGCGCAAAATTTAACACCCCACGAAGTAAAAACCATTATTACCCGTGCTGGAGAAAACACTAAAATTGTATTTACCGGCGATATTTTCCAGATTGATACACCTTACTTGGACACCTCTTCCAACGGATTGTCTTATTTAATTGACAAGATTAAAAATAACAAACTCTACGCGCACATTACCTTAGAAAAAGGCGAAAGGTCAGAATTGGCGAATTTAGCGAATGAGTTATTGTAAAATTTTGGATACGGTGGCTTCGACAAGCTCAGCCACCGGAAAGCTCAGCCAGCGATAATTCTAGGGCGTTCCCCTGCGGGTCGGGTATTCCGCTCTTATCTTTTTTGTGAAGGCAAAAAAGGATAACCGCTTCATCCCCTAACGCGGGGCATTAAGGTTTTGAATGGAATGTTAGCTTCGAGAGCTTCTTTGTTCGGTGGCTGAGGCACTCGAAGCCACAGTAATCAGAACAAATTAGTAGAACTTTAAAATTTTAAGTACGGTAATTTAAGCGATATTTGACAATTAATGTTTTTTAAATAAACTGTGTTTGTAATTAAGTTTGCAATTAATTAATAAATGTATAATGAAAAAAGCCTTACTTTTTGTTCTATTGAATTTGTTTGTATACTCGGAAGTTAAATCTCAAAACTCGGATTCTCTTGTTTATATTTCTGGAAGAGTATTTAATCAATCTTCTTTAGAATATGCTGCAAATACTGAAATTTGGTTAATTCAATACAATTCTCCAAGCTATAAAATACTTACTAATGATACAGGTTATTTTTTTATTTAATTTTAAAAGATGGGACAGTTTTCCAGGTTTTGCATTTGTTTCCTTATCTGTAAAAAATTGCGACGGTTGGTGGAAAAACTTTGATATTAATGGCCAAACTAGTTTTACAAATACTTTAGATAATTTAGTACTTACAATTTGTGATTCGCTGCCAAATCCGAATATAAATCTACCAATAAGTTTAATTCCAACAGGATTAGATTGTGAGTATAATTTTATAACTGACGCAGAGAATTACCTAGTTTTAGTGGATAATTCGCCTTCGCTTATATTTCCAGGTGAAAATTATTCCAATTGTGCAAAAAAAATATGTAGGTTTTCTCTTAGAGACACTAGCTACAACCTAATTGCAGATCAATTTATTCCAGTTGGAATTTCGGAGAATCAAGCTCCATGTTCATTTAGTTATGATATATTCCCATTAAATACTTCAGACTATGGAGTTAATATTAATATTTCTCCCAATGGAATTAATAACCCTATTTTTTCAGTTACAGATATCGGTAATCCAATTACAGATTTAAACAATAGCATTACTTATCTTTCTTCATCAGGAGATCATGAGATTTGCATAACATCTAGCATAGAAAATACTTGTCAAATAGAAGTTTGTAGCATTATTAGCTTATTGCCGAATGAGTTTTTATGTTCTGCGTTTTTCAGTTTAGAAGATAATATGTTAAGTCCCATTTTTTTTGGTGTGGAGGATCCTTATTTTACTCCAGTAAATTCGGATTCTATGAAAGTTACTTTAAATGGATATTCAAGAACCTATGGAACAATTTCCTCAGTTTATGTACCACTAAATAAGGTAACAGGAAATGAGGTTTGTTTGACTATGTATAGAGGAGACTGTTCACAAGAAAGTTGTCAAATCCTTGATGGTCCAAGTCTAGCTGTTCCTGAAAATTGCATAGTTGAAACTGAAGTATATTTATATGGCGTTAGGAGAAAAAAGTTATATGCAGCTGTTTTTCCAAATGTTGTAGCCAATAGTTTTTCCTGGGATTTTGGAGATGGAAATTATTCCAATAGTCCAGTAACTACTCATACTTACTCACAATCAGGAACCTATATTGTTTCTCTTACAACGGTTTTTGATCAATGCACAGCTATAACCTATGATACAGTTCTTGTGGATTTAGATTCTGAATGTATTGAAGACTTTGAGGTTTATAAGTTTTCAGAAAATCGTGCAGTTTTCGTAAATCAATATTTAGACGAATTGGCTCAATACGTACCTTTTAATGTTGATTGGATTGCTCAAAATGAAAATATAGGAAATGGTTCTTCAATAAATCACCAATTCTCAGAAGCTTCGCAATATGAAGTATGCATGCAATACAACATACCAAATAATTGTGAAGGAAACATTTGTAAAGTTGTTGATTTTTCATTTGATACTTTAAAAATAAACTATAATATGGTAGGATTTGATTCAATTTCTGATTTTTCAGATTCCAAAATCGTATTGTTTGGTTTTCAAACAAATCTAGAAACTAATGAGATTTTTAATGAAAACTTCCAGCTTGGATTTTCAGTTATTGATACCTTTTCCGTAAATATGTCTGGTTCTGGAACAATTGACAGTTTGTTTTATGGATATTATGGTTTAAAATTTATTCCAGGAAGTTTGCTTAATGACACGACAATCCTACCATCCTATTCATTAAACAGTATAATTTGGGATCAAATGTATGTTTATGGGCAAAACTACCAATACAATCAAAATGTAAATGTAAGTTTCGAAAAACGCACGCTTACCGACAATTTAGGAACAGGTTTAGTAATTGGCAATGTGAACTATGGCCCTTTCAAACTTTCAAGGGATGAAAATCCATTGCAAGGTGCTAATTTGATACTCATGCATAAAAATAATCCTGTTCGCTTTTTGGCTTTGGATGGGAATACCAATTTCCAACTTTCGAATTTGAGCAATGGAGTCTATACCTTAATGTTAGATTTGCCAGGTTATAATACCAGTACTGCGAACTTTGTGATTTCTGATGAGAATCAAACCGCTAATGTTTCATTAAATTATGATGCAATTGCGTTTGATGATTTTACTCCAACTTCTATTGAATCACAACAAATAAATGAAGTTGTGTTGTATCCAAATCCCACAAACGAGCGACTTTGTTTGAGTAATGTTAGCGGAAATGGTACTTTAAAAATAACTGATATTAGTGGTAAAAATGTTTCTTCTCCACAGTTTCAAATGACCGAAAATACTTTAAGTATTGATGTTTCTGCTATTCAGGCCGGCATTTACTTCCTAACTTATTCTAATAACAAAGAAGGAAAAGTGTTTAAGAAATTTATAAAGAATTAACACCTATAAACACAAATCATCAAATCTAAACGTGAAGCCTCGCGGACCCGATAGCAGTGATAGCCCGCAGCGACGCAGGAGCGAGGACTAGAACGGATAGCGGGAAAAGCCGCCCAAATAAATATTAGTATTCTTAAGGGTTACTTAACCTCAATTTACTATGCTTTACTCCGTATAAAAAGTAAATAATAAGTCCGCCGGCTAACCAGAAAAAGAAAAACATCCAGTTGCTAATGCCTAATTCGGTCATTAAATAAAAATTGGCTAAAAGGCCTAAAACGGGCAGTAAGGATAAATCTTTACGGAAAGATTCTATACCTATGAGTGTAGCTACGATGATGAATGCAAACATGGGTATGCGTTGCGAAAAATCATCGAAAGTATGAATCGCAAAGAAGTTTGAAAGACCATCGGGATTAAAATATTGCAGGGCGGCAACAATAGCGATGAGTAAGCCTGGAACAATGAATTTGGAATTGTAATAGGGCACTTTGAACTGACCTTTTACGTAATGTTTTTCGTCATCGAGCTTCAAAATTCCGCCGCAAACCAGCACAAATGCGAATAAGGTTCCGATACTGGAAAGGTCTGTAACTTCCTTAAGGTTCATAAATAAAGCTGGAATGGCTACCAACAATCCTGTGATGATGGTTGCAAATGCTGGTGTTTTGAACTTTGGGTGCACTTTTGAAAATCTTATGGGCAGTAATCCATCGCGGCTCATGCTCATCCAAATGCGGGGCTGGCCCAATTGAAAAACTAATAACACACTTGCAATTGCTACAACTGCTGATGCGGCAACGATTCCGGAAATCCAATGTACACCAACTTGCTCAAACACAAACGAAAGCGGATCGCCAACGGCTAATTCGCGGTAATCTATCATTCCTGTGAGCACCAAGGTGATGAGGATGTATAATACTGTGCAAATTACCAAAGAAAGCATCATGGATTTTGGCAAGTCTTTTTGTGGGTCTTTACATTCTTCTGCTGTGGTAGAAAGGGCATCGAATCCAATGTAGGCGAAGAAAACAGAAGAAACTCCTTTTAAAACGCCTGATAATCCATTGGGCGCAAAAGGACTCCAATTTCCGGGATCAACATAAAATGCTCCTGCAATGATAACGAGGAGAATTACGCCCAATTTGAGGTAAACAAAAAGGTTGGTGGCCTTTTTAGACTCGTGTATACCTCTGTAAACTAGCGTAGTAATAAAAAATACAATTCCTAAAGCAGGAATATCTAAAATTAATTTTAAGCTACCAATGCTTGGTGCTGATAGCCATGCTGCATGCGCTTCTTGCTGGTAACCTGGTAAATTTTCTAATACTTCACCTTTGGCTAAAAGCTCTTGCACTTCAGCGTAACCGCGTGAGGCAGATAAATAGTCCATGGTGAGGTATTCAGGAATGTGAAAACCAGTAATACCATGTACAAGACCAGTAAAATAATCGGACCATGAAATGGCAACGGCAATGTTTCCAATGGCGTATTCTACGATTAAGGTCCAACCGATAATCCAAGCGATGAGTTCACCAAATGCTACATAAGCGTAAGTATAAGCACTTCCGCTAACTGGAACTGTGGATGCAAATTGGGCGTAACACATGGCTGAAAAGGCGCAGGCTATGGCAGTAAAAACAAATAAAAGACTAACGGCAGGACCGCCGCTTGCAGAAGCATTTCCAATGGTAGAAAATATACCAGCGCCAATAATGGCGGCAATGCCCATGAATGTTAAATCTTTCAGTTTGAGGTTGCGCACCAATTGGTGTTCTCCTTCTTTGTGTTCGGCATCTTTTAATATGCCTTTGATGGTTTTTTTTCGAAAAAGTTCTTTCCAATTCATGAAGCCGAACCTACATAATTTTTTAATGCGATGTAAAATATGATGCAAACTAAAATATTTTTGGGCGTATATAGTTTGAGTTACTGCTTATAAGAAACTGAATGTTAAAATACATTTTTCTTTTCTCTTTGTTTGTTTTTGCTGCATGTAGTGTTTCCTTTTGCGTGCTTCAACTGGATGAAAAAGTGCATGTTAAACAGATTTCTCTTTTTAAGAAAAATGTGCGCAACTCTTCTAAAATGGAAAATGCCCAAGAGAGAGCCGAGAATTTGTTATTCTCTAAAGAAACGTTGAAAAGAATGGAAGGTAACTATTCTGATTACTTGGCATTTAGAGATATTCTGCTTTGGGTTTTCATAGTTTCTTTGATTATCGCAATCATTGCAGGAGCGCTTGTTAAATTTAAATTTCCCGAGAATTGGGATATTTTATTAGGTGCATTTACCCTATTAACTGGATTTTTACCAGTTTATGTTTATTCTCATAGGGTTGAGCATACTTACGATGCAGGAGCTTTTATGTTTCTGCTTCCTTGTGCTGCTTTGTGGGTGTTTGAGATAATTTATATTACGAAAGCTTTTCTTCATTCAAGTAAAAAAGGAAACGGGAAATACACTGTAGCTGCGGTTGTTTTGGGAAGCCTTTTGTTGATTAGTGTATTGTATGTATTGTTAATGGCGAGAATTCTGGGCGATATGGATTTAGGATAATTCACTATTACGGTTTTGGCATGTAGGGTATGGAGTTTTTTATTTAAATAACTATTAGCTTCGCTTCGCTCATTATTTTGCACAGAGTTCACAGAGGTTGTGGCACTGAGATCACAGAGGTTTTTCCGTTAAATGCTTATAGCTTCGCTTCGCTCAATATTATTATCACAGAGCACGCTGCGGTCACTGAGCTTGTCGAAATGAGGTTGTTGAAGTACGTTATTTACTACTCTGTGAAACAATCTATTGATTTACGATAATAACCACATTCCCGGTTTTTTGTCCAGTTTCCACAAATCGGTATGCCTCCACAATTTCCTCCAATTGATAAGTTCTGTCTAAAACTGGTTTAAAATGTCCTTCGGTTGCTAACATTCTTAAGAACTCAATATCCGCTTTAGTTGTAACTGGTATTGGAAACATAACTTTTTTCCCTCCAAACAAAGGTGTAATTAGCGCTAAAAATGGATTTTGCGACATGTAACCCAACTCTGTTGAGATATAAATTCCTCCTTTTTTAAGCAGAGGTTTACATTTTCCAAAAGAACTTTTCCCTACAGCATCAAATACTACATCAAATGTTACTTGAAGTTGTGTGAAATCTGCTTTTTTATAATCAATAATCACATCGGCTCCAAGAGACTTAACCAAGGCAACATTTTTAGTGTCGCATACTGCTGTAACTGTTGCTCCTAAGTATTTTACCAACTGCACAGCTGCAGAACCGATAGCACCTGTAGCTCCATTAATTAAAATATTTTGTCCTTTTTGAATCTTAGCAGCTCTGATGTCGCACCAAGCATAGTGAGCTCCTTCTCCAATTGCTGCAGCTATTTCAAACGACAAACCTCCTGGAATAGTTATAACTGCTTTGTCTTCGGCTATTACTTTATATTCGGCATGACTGCCAAATTTGACGTCATCAAAACCAAAAACGCTATCGCCTATTTTAAACTCTTTAACTTCTGAGCCAATTTCTTCAACGATTCCTGCAAATTCGCAGCCCAAAATTTGTTGATTGGGGCGAAACAGTCCACTAAAAAAGCGTGAGATAAAATATTCTGCACTTCTAAAACCGCAATCTGTGCGATTTACTGTAGTTGCAAAAATTTTAACAAGCACCTGGTTTTTTGAAGGAATTGGCTTATCAACTTCTTTGAGTTTTGCTACTTCTGGAGGACCATATTGTGTGTGGACAATTGCTTTCATTCAATTTATTGTTTTCTAAAAGAAAGAAATTTAATGGAAACCCTTTCAATCTTGCATTTCAGAATTATTTTAGGTAAAGGTGCATTAAAAAAAGTTGGTTTGAAAAAAATTGGATAGATTTGTGAAGAACAAGAAATAAGTCTTATATTTGTGGACATAAGTCCAATTTGTTTTGTAATGAAGATAAATATTGAAAATCGTCTAGATAAGGAGATAGCCAATCTCTTAAAAATATATACCGTTCAAGCAGCGCCAAGTTCGGCCTCTAAAGCTTTAGAAGAGCCAAGCCATCATTTTACATATGCTGATTTTCTTTCAGATAAAATGCTCATTATAAAAGCAATTGGCTTAGGAGTGCCCTATTCATTATTTGAGTTAATTAAAGAATATACCCCTTTCAATGAAACTGATTGGGCAAGTATTTTAGATGTATCCACTAAAACTTTGCAGCGTTACAAACTATCTAATGCACATTTTAAAGCTTTACAATCCCAAAAAATTATAGAAATGTCTGAAGTTACTAAATTAGGTATCGATGTCTTTGGAAATATAGATACTTTCAAGTTATGGCTAGAAACGCCGAACTTCGCTTTAGGAAATGTAAAACCAAAAGATTTACTCAAAGATTCCTACGGTAAAGAAATGGTAATGGGAGAATTATCAAGAATTGAATTCGGAATTTTTGCCTAAAATGGAAGTATTCAGACTTTCAAAAGAAAAGCATGCACAAGAATTATCTGGCAAGGGCGCAGCGATAAATGGCGCAAGATGGAATTCCGCAGGTATAGAAGTTATTTATACCGCAGCAAATAGGTCTTTAGCCATGGCAGAAGTAGCGGTACATCTTACTTTGGCAACAATTCCTAATGATTTTGTAATGCTTACTATTCATATACCAGACAATGTTTCCATTTTAAAGTTAAGCCCTTCCGACTTACCAATTAACTGGAATGCATTTCCATATCCTCCAGCCAATCAAAAAATTGGCGATAATTTTATTCAAGATAATAAGTTTTGTCTATTGCAAATTCCATCAGCAGTTACCAAAGGGGATTTTAACATACTCATTAACCCGAACCATAGAGATTTTGCAAAAGTCAAAATTACTTCAACAGAAAAATTTCCTTTTGATAGAAGAATATTTCGATAACGTTTTTAAGCGTGTGTTGCACCAAATTCCATTAAGTAAGCTTTAATAAATGGGTCTAAATTCCCATCCATAACACCTTGAACATCTGATGTTTCTAAATCAGAACGTAAGTCTTTTACCAATTTATAAGGATGAAAAACATAGTTCCTGATTTGAGAGCCCCATTCAATTTTTTTCTTTGAACCTTCTATAGCTGCAGTACTTTCTTGTCGTTTACGCAATTCCGTTTCGTACAATTGAGATTTCAACAATTGCAAAGCCTTGTCTTTGTTTTGCAACTGCGAACGACTTTCCTGGTTTTTAATAATAATTCCAGTAGGTTTATGTGTTAAACGAACTGCAGTTTCTACCTTATTTACATTCTGACCACCAGCGCCGCCCGCTCTGAAAGTGTCCCATTCAATATCACCCATATTAATTTGGATATCAATGGTGTCATCAATCAATGGATAAGCGTAAACAGATGAAAATGAAGTATGTCTGCGCGCATTGCTATCAAACGGTGAAATTCTTACCAAACGGTGCACGCCACTTTCTCCTTTCAAATAACCATAGGCAAATTCCCCATCAATCTGAATGGTAGCCGATTTTATACCAGCAACTTCTCCATCTTGTATATCAACATCGGTAACTTTAAACTTATTCTTATCTGCCCACATGCGGTACATGCGCAAAAGCATGTTGGCCCAGTCCTGACTTTCGGTTCCTCCTGCTCCAGAATTTATAGTAAGCACACAACTAAGACTATCTTCTTTTCCGCTTAACATGTTGCGGAATTCCAAATCTTCCATATCAGCCGAAACTAATGCAAATTGCTCATCTAATTCTGCTTCTGTAGCGCCGCCTTCTTTTGCAAAATCAAGCAATACTTTCAAATCTTCAATTCCTGAAAATACTTTTTGATAAGCATCTGTCCAGACTTTAATATCTCGAATGGCTTTTAATTTTTTTTCCGCAACTGCTGGGTCATCCCAAAATCCTGGGGCGGTAGTTTGCCTTTCTTCGAACTCGAGTTCTGTTAATTTACGGTCAACGTCAAAGATGCCTCCTTAACGCTTCCAGGCGATCATCCAAAGATGTTACGTGTTCTTGGTTTATCATAATGCGGGCAAAAGTAGCCATTTGAAAATAGATTCCGACAGAAAATAAAAATTGCCGCCTAATTTTTTAATCAGAACATTACCTTTGCAGCAAATTCTGATAATTTATGTTGCAAGTTCAATTTTTAAGAGATAATATAGCCGAAGCAATTGCAGGTCTAGCAAAAAGAAATAACCTCGATGCTACCAGCCGCATTGAAGAAGTGATTCAATTGGATGAAAATAGAAGAAAAACTCAGGTAGAGTTAGACGCTTTGTTATCTCGTGCGAATGTTTTGGCCAAAGAAATTGGAGAATTGTTTAAGTCAGGAAAAGCAGCTGAAGCAAATGATTTAAAGGCCGAAACTGCTACTATTAAGGACAACAGTAAAGCATTAGAAACGCAACTGGCAGAAATTGAAGAAAATATTAAGCAGATTCTTTTCACATTACCAAATATTCCCGCTGCGCCTATTCCGTTTGGGAGAGGTCCTGAAGAGAACGAAATAGTTGAAGAACATGGCGCTATTCCTGTTTTGCATGAAGGTGCAGTTCCTCATTGGGATTTGGCCAAGAAGTACGATATTATTGACTTTGAATTAGGTGTAAAAGTTACTGGTGCAGGTTTTCCATTTTACAAGGGAAAAGGAGCCAAGTTACAACGTGCATTAATCAATTTCTTTTTAGAACGCGCCACTGCAGCAGGTTATACAGAATACCAGGCTCCGTTGATGGTAAATGCAGATTCTGGTTTTGGAACAGGTCAATTGCCAGATAAGGAAGGTCAAATGTATTATATGCAGGAAGATCAATACTATATGATTCCTACTGCGGAGGTTCCTATCACCAACATTTTTAGAGACACCATTCAAAAAGCAGAAGATTTACCAATAAAATCTTGTGGCTATACACCATGTTTCAGAAGAGAAGCCGGTTCTTATGGAAAAGATGTACGTGGATTGAACCGTTTGCACCAGTTTGATAAGGTAGAAATTGTTCAAATTGCGCATCCTGATGAATCGTACAAGATTTTGGAAGAAATGCGCAACCACGTTACTAACTTGTTGAAGGACTTAGAATTACCTTATCGCGTATTGAAATTATGTGGGGGCGATATGGGTTTTGCGTCTGCATTTACCTACGATATGGAAGTTTATTCAACAGCACAGCAAAAATGGCTGGAAGTGAGTTCAACCTCTAACTTCGAGGCATTTCAAAGTAACAGGTTGAAATTGCGTTTCAAAGAAGGTGAGCAAAAACCACGTTTAGCGCATACTTTAAATGGTTCGGCTTTGGCGCTTCCCCGCATTGTGGCAGCCTTGTTAGAAAATCACCAAACGCCTGAAGGTATTAGAATTCCAAAAGCTTTGGTACCTTATTGCGGTTTCGAGTTGTTAGATTAAGAAAGCCATTTTGTCCGAAAAAGGCGGTGGTATTTTTTTTGAATCCTTGAAGTAAATTTAAACCTCAATATTTTAAGTATTTTTGTAAAAAGACTTATATATGGATAATTACCTTTCAAGAATAACCATTAACCAAGATGTATGTCATGGTAAACCAACTATTAGAGGTTTAAGGTATCCAGTAGAAAACATGCTGGAGTTATTAGCTTCAGGAATGTCAATTGAAGAACTTTTATTAGACTATCCAGATTTGGAAAAAGAAGATTTTTTAGCATGTATTAACTATGCTTCTAAACTTATTCAAATAAAGAGTATTCATAAAATTGCTTCATGAATTTTATAGTTGATGCTCAATTACCTAAATCTCATTCGGATTATTTAAATTTTAAAGGACTTGATTCTATTCACACTTTAGATTTAACGGAAGGAAACGCCATTTCAGATAAGAAAATAATTGAAATTTCTATAAAAGAAGAGAGGGTAGTAATTACTAAAGATTATGACTTTTTAGAATCATTTGTCTTGAAATCTCTTCCTAAAAAACTGATAATTGTTAAAACAGGAAATATTCCCAATAACCAGCTAATTAAAATATTTGGGGGAAATTTGGAGAATATTCTTTCTATAATTCAAAGAAGTAATTTAATTGAAATACACCCAACTGAAATTATCGAACACGAATAAGGAATCTTATTTCTATTTATAAAACGCTAAGAAATTAAATGACACAATCGGAAGCCGTAAACATCCTTAAAGATTTTGAAATTTTTAAGGATTTACCAATAGAACAAATTGAGTGGTATGTAAAGGAAGCAACAATACTTCATCTTGAAGAAGGAGAATACCTTTTTAAGCCAAACGAACCGCTTGATTTTACGCATATAATGATTACTGGCGAGGTGAAAATTCTCATTACCCAAAATGGTCAACAGCGAGAGTTGTATATACTCAAATCGGGAGATTTAACTGGTAATTTACCTTATTCTCGCGCTACAGTTGGCCGAGCTGAAGGAATTGTATCCAAGAAAGCGACTGTTCTTTCTTTTCCGAAAACAAAATTCCCGGAAATGATTCGGGAGCACCACGAATTGACCACTCGTTTTGTGCATGAAATGACTACGCGTGTGAGGGAATTTACCCAAATGCAAACCCAAAACGAGAAAATGATGGCTTTGGGAAAACTAAGCGCTGGTTTAGCCCACGAATTAAATAATCCTGCTGCTGCAATTGTGAGAAGTTCTACTTCATTAATGCAGCATTTGCAATTACAGCCAGAATCGTTTAAAAGAGTTATTGCTATTGGAATGAGCAATGAGCAGGTAGATGCAGTAAATAACCGTTTGTTCGAGCACTTAAACAATCCTAACAGAGCTAGCACGAAATTGAGCCTAATGGAACGTGCCGCGTGTGAAGACGAATTAGTAGATTGGTTAGAAGAACACAATATTGATAATGCCTACGAAATAGCCGAAAACTTTGTAGAGTTTGGTTTTACAGATGAAGATTTCGATTTTTTTGTTGAAACAATTCCTGAAAAAGATTTAAGTCCTGTTTTGGGTTGGATAAACAACAACTTGATTACTGACAAGATGGTGAGCGACATTCAGGAAGCATCTAAACGCATTTCAGATTTGGTTGCTTCAGTTAAAAATTTCACACACATGGACAAAGCTGCTGACAAGCAATTGTCCAATGTTCACGATGGAATTCGAAACACCATGACCATGTTGAACCATAAATTCAAGAAAAATAATATTCAACTGATTGAGGATTTTCAAAAAGATTTACCAGAAGCTAAAGTGTTTATCAGCGAACTCAACCAGGTGTGGACCAACTTAATTGACAATGCAATTGATGCATTAGAAAGCACATCAAATCCTACATTAACAATACATACAAAAAAAGATGGAGATTTTTTAAAAGTATCTCTAACTGATAATGGCCCCGGAATTCCAGCAGAAGTGAAAAATAAAATTTTCGACCCGTTTTTTACTACCAAGGAAATGGGAAAAGGAACCGGTCTAGGTTTAGATGTGGTAAATAGAATTGTTAAGCAACATAACGGAAAAGTCACTGTAATTTCAGAACCTGGAAAAACTGAATTTGAAGTGTGTATTCCATTCAACTAAAAAGAAAAGATGAAACAAGCCATACTATTTTGTGTTGATGATGACCAACAAGTTTTAAGAGCGGTAACCCGCGATTTAAAATCCCGCTACCGAAACGATTACCGCATTTTGAGCACCATTTCGGCTAATGAAGCGCTAGAAAGCTTGCAGGAATTAAAAAACAAGGGCGAATCGGTGGCACTTTTTCTTTCTGACCAAAAAATGCCTGAAATGCAAGGAGTTGATTTTTTAGAAAAGGCAAAAGATTTCTTTCCAGATGCGAAACGGGTTTTGCTTACCGCTTATTCTGATACCGATGCAGCGATAAAAGCCATTAATGATGTGCATTTAGATTATTACCTCATGAAACCATGGGATCCGCCTGAAGAAAAATTGTTTCCTGTGTTGGATGATTTGTTGGAAGAATGGCAAAGTACTGTAATTCCAGATTATGCTGGAATTCGAGTGGTTGGCTACCAATATTCCCCTAAATCGCATGCAGTAAAGGATTTCTTATCTGGAAATTTGTTTCCATTTCAGTGGTTAGACTTGCTTACCAATGAAAAGGCTACAGAATTACTGGAAATAAACAATTTGGAAACTTCGCAATTACCTGTAGTTTTTTATCAGGATGGAAGTTTTTCTATAAATCCTGAAATTACTGATATTGCAAAGAAAATTGGATTGAATCCTTCTGCGTCTTCTGATTTATATGATGTTGCAATAATTGGTGCTGGACCTTCGGGATTGGCTGCTGCAGTTTATGGGGCTTCGGAAGGTTTAAAAACATTGGTCATAGAAAAACATGCTCCAGGCGGACAAGCTGGAACATCATCAAGAATTGAAAATTACTTGGGTTTTCCCACAGGATTAAGCGGTGCAGATTTAACAAGAAGAGCCGTTACCCAAGCCACTCGCTTTGGAACTGAAATGTTGAGTCCACAAGAAGTCGTAAAAATTGAGTTGAGAGACCAATATAAAAAGCTGCATTTAAAAGATGGAGCAATAATTACAGCCAAAAGTTTGGTTATTACTTCTGGTGTTTCATACAGGCAATTAGAAACTGAAGGTTTGGCCCAATTTACAGGTGCTGGTGTTTATTATGGTGCCGCCAATACTGAAGCACATGCCTGCAAAGACAAAGATGTTTATATAGTTGGGGGCGGTAATAGTGCAGGACAAGCAGCCATGTATTTGAGCAAGTTTTCGAAAAATGTATTTATTGTAATTAGAAAACCAGATTTAACTGCAACTATGTCTTCTTATCTGATAGACCAAATAGCAGAAACCCCAAACATTGCAGTTTTAGGAAATACAGAAGTTGAAAGCGTAGAAGGTGGAGACAGTTTAGAAAGGGTAAAAATTAAATTTTATAAAGTGAATAAAAGTGAATGTTTTGATGCTGCAGCATTATTCATTTTTATTGGAGCAAAACCATTTACAGATTGGACACCTGATGAATTATTTAAAGATGATAAGGGTTTTGTGCTTACTGGCAGAGATTTGCAATCGAAAGATGATTTTAAGAAAAACTGGAAACAACCGCGTGAACCATATTTGTTAGAAACAAGTATTCCTGGGATTTTTGCAGCGGGTGATGTGCGTTCGGGTGCTATGAACCGTGTGGCTTCGGCTGTTGGCGAAGGTGCTATGGCCATTTCGTTTGTTCACCGCTACCTGGCAGAAGTTTGATTGGATTGATTTAAAATTGAAAAATAAAAATGTATGATAGTATACGAATCAAATAAACACTGGTTAAAAGACATTACACACTTGTTCAGGTCATGGACTATGACCAAGATAATGCGTTCTGTTGGCTCAATAGGAATTTTTACAGCTGTAGTATGTGTATTGGAATTAGAAGTTTTTGATATGGAAAGTTTTTCGTTTTCAACTTCTGTTTTCTCTTTGCTAGGAATTGTGCTCAGTATTTTGTTGGTTTTCAGGACCAATACATCTTATGACCGTTGGTGGGAAGGCAGGCAATTGTGGGGCTCATTGGTAAATAATAGTAGGAATTTAGCCATTACTGCCCATAGTACCATTCCTTTAGAGGACCATAAAACAAGGCACAGAATTTCTGCGCTGATTGCCAATTTTGCAATAGCACTAAAAGAACATTTACGAGGAGGAACTAAAATAGAAGAGTTGATTTTTTTGACAGAAGAGGATAAAGTTAACTACCCGAAAAAACAACATTTGCCAAATTATATAAGCGCACAAATTCACCAATTGGTTGAACACCAGTACCGCGAAAAAATTATTACAGGCGAAGATATTTTGAATTACAAACCGCATATGCAAGCCTTAATGGATATTGCAGGAGCTTGCGAAAGGATTAAGAAAACGCCCATTCCGTTTTCTTACAATGTATAATTAAAGGTATTTATTACAGCTTACGCCATTTTAATGCCCATTGCCATGGCACCTGAAATGGGTTATTGGGCAATACCTGCTGTGATGTTTGTCTTCTTTGCATTTATTGGTGTAGAAATGATGGCCGAAGAAATAGAAGACCCATTTGGTCTCGATTGCAACGACTTGCCAACGGGCGACATTGCACATACGATTAAAAACAATGTGTTTGAAATTTTAGACCATGCACATATTCATGCGGAGGTTGAGCAGGAATTGTATGCTAAGATTTTTTAAAGTTAACGCTTGCCAAACTTAAGTTCCACTTAGTTTAGAATTCATAAATTACTTGCAATTAACTTTGTTATTAAGAGGCTCAGCGGCCCCGATAGCAGTGATAGCCCGGAGCGACGCAGGAGCGAGGACTAGAACGGATAGCGGGAATAGCCGCCCAAATAAAAATTGTATGAGATGAATTGGGGTTTCTATTCTAAATTAAAACCTTACTTTTGCACCGCTTTCGAAAAAAAGCATTTTGTTGAACCCTTAACCCACCGCCATGGACGATGATAACGATCTTTCGCACAACACAACGCAAGCTCGAAGAAATTCAGAAGCCGGAACCTGGTTGCTGGGTAAATGTAGTTGAGCCTACTGAAGCAGAACTAAACTGGCTGGTAGAAACCTTCCCTTTTTCAGAAGAATACCTGCAAGACCCTTTAGATATTGATGAAAAAGCGCGTGCCGAAAGGGATGAAGATGTGCTATTTACATTGATTAGAATTCCACACTTTCAGGGGAAAAAAGATGAAGCGCCATTTATAACCATACCGCTTGGGGTGATTATGAATAACGATTACATTGTTACCATTACTAAGGAAGACAATATAATTGTGCAGGAATTTGAGAATAACCGAGTAAAAAACCTTAATACATCTAAGCATTATCAGTTTTTATTGTTGATTTTATTAAAAACAGCTACCAAGTTTTTATCTCATTTGAGGGAAATTAATAAAACGGTAGACCAAATAGAAGACGACTTGCAGGTGAGCATGAGAAATCAAGATATTTTTGATTTGTTGAAATACCAAAAAGTATTGATTTACTATACCACTGCTTTGAAATCGAACGAATTAATGATGGCGAGATTGAACAGATTACAATTGATACGTACTTATGAGGAAGATGAAGAGTTGTTTCAGGATGTTGTTACTGAGTTTCAGCAGGCAATAGAAATGACGAATATTGCACATAACATCTTGTTACAAATGACTTCGGCTTATGCGAGTATCATTAACAACAACATGAACAAGATTATAAAGACGCTTACGCTAATTACGATTGTGTTGTACGTTCCTACACTAATTGCCAGTTTATTTGGAATGAATGTGCCGATTCCGGGGCAAAATTCAGGTTCTGCTTTCGCAATTATATTAAGCGTTTCATTGGCTTTGAGTGGAATAATATTAGTGATTTTTATGCGTAGGCGCTGGTTTTAAAAATGATAGAATGGCTGTTGAAAGCCAATATTTAAAACAATTTATTTACCTTCGCCCAAATTCAAAATAGGTTTTTTACATGGCAACTACACAAGACGTTAACGTAGGTACGTTTATTAGATACAATGGTGATTTGTGCGTTATTACTGAATGGCAGCACCGCACACCTGGAAATTTACGTGCATTTTATCAAGCAAAAATGCGCAATATTAAGAATGGTAAAGCAGCCGAAAACCGTTTTAGATCGGGAGAAGAGATAGAAGTGGTACGTGTTGAAATGAAACCTTTACAGTTTTTATACAAGGAAAATTCGTCTTTGATTTGCATGGATAGCGAAACCTATGAGCAGATTTATATTGACGAGGTTTTGTTTGGTGATGGCGTGAAGTTTATGAAGGAAGAAATGATAGTGAATGCTGCATTTGAGGGCGATTCTGTGATTTATGCTGAACCTCCGCGTTCGGTAGAATTAGAAGTAACATACACTGAGCCTGGTGTAAAAGGAGATACTGCAACTAAAACTTTAAAACCTGCAACGTTAGAAACTGGGGCAAATATCAATATTCCGCTTTTTATAAATATTGGTGAAAAAATAAAAGTAGATACGCGCACAGGAGAGTACATGGAAAGAGTTAAATAATTGTTGTGAACGTTTATGATACTATAATTGCGGCGAAGAAGGTTAAAAAGACTCTCTTCGCCGTTTTAGTTGACCCTGCAAAGACAGAAGTTTCGCAATTAAATAAACTGTTAAAAGCAATAGAAAAACGTCCTGTTGATTTTATCTTTATAGGCGGAAGTTTAGCGAGTGCGCATCAATTGGACCAGTGTATTCAAATTTTAAAGGATTATCAAACTGCACCCATCGTTATTTTTCCTGGCAATGAAGTTCAAATTCATCCTCAAGCAGATGCCATTTTATTGTTGTCTTTGATTTCAGGCAGAAACCCCGATTTATTGATTGGTAAGCATGTAAATGCTGCACTTCAGTTGAAAAAGAGCAAACTAGAAGTGATTCCTACTGGTTACATGCTGATAGAAAGCGGGAAGCTTACTTCGGTTGCCTACATGAGTCATACTTTACCGATTCCGAGGGATAAAAACGATATAGCAAGTGCAACAGCATTGGCGGGAGAGTTGTTGGGTATGAAGTTAATTTATTTGGAAGCTGGTAGCGGTGCCGAAAATGCTGTACCAGCTGAAATGATAAAGATGGTAAAAGACACAATAGATATCCCATTAATTGTAGGAGGAGGAATCGATACGGCAGAAAAGTATGAGCTGGCGCTTAAGGCGGGTGCGGATTTAATTGTTGTTGGAAATGCTTTAGAAAAGAAACCTGAGCTATTATTAGAATTTAAATAAGTGCGGAATTAATTTTTAGAGAAAATATTGGAAACAATGGCCAAACCTTCAAAAACAGTTTTCTTTGAGAATCTCGATGGCTTGAGAGCTATTGCGGCTATTTCAGTAATCTTTTACCATATGTCGTTATGGTATAAATTTCCAAGTGATCAGATTTATATTTATCTCAAGCAAGTTTTTACATTTGGAAGAGTTGGTGGTAATTTAGGAGTTATTTTTTTCTTTGTTCTAAGTGGTTTCCTTATTACATATTTATTGCTTTTGGAACAAGAAAATCATTCAAAAATAAACGTTCCGAAATTCTATTTAAGAAGAGTGTTAAGAATCTGGCCTTTGTATTATCTAACAATTTTTATAGGCTTTGCTATTTATCCTTTATTTATTTGGATTGGAGGAGGGGATTATATCGAAAAAGGGAATTTGTTTTTATACCTGATTTTCGGGGTGAATTTCGATCATATTTATTTAGGAGGTTCTACGAATGGAATTTTGGGAGTACATTGGAGCGTTGCAATTGAGGAGCAGTTTTATTTGATTTGGCCATTGTTGTTTTTGTTTTTTGCAAAATCTCGGTATTTCATTTACATCTTATTAGCCTTAGTTATTAGTTCTGAGCTTTTTACGGACTTTGCAGATTTATGGGAAATGAAATATTATCATTTATTTAGCAATATTAAATACCTGGCATTTGGTGCAATTGTATCTGTAATTTGTTTCAACAAAAATGATCAAGTAGTTGCGACATTATCAAAAATTCCCAAATGGTTAAGCTTTTTAATCTATTTGATTTCTATGACTTTGCTATTTACTCAAGTATATTCAACAAAATTGTTTCCTGATTTTAAGTTTGTTTTTAATTTAATTGCAATGGCATTTTTCGGATATGTATTGGCTGAGCAGAATTTTTCAAAAAACTCTTTTTTCAAAATAGGAAAGTTCAAATTGTTGGGATGGCTTGGAAAAATTAGCTATGGCCTTTATTTAATGCACATGATTGCTATATACATAGTAATAGCATTATTCCCTAAAAATGAAACCTTTTTGTTTCCAAAGTTTATATTGACAATAGGAATAACTGTACTCATCAGCTATTTGAGTCATCGCTATTATGAATCTTTTTTCATACGATTAAAGTCGAAATTTTCAACTTAAGCATATTCACTTTTTAAATTAGTCCATAAAAACAGATTCTAAAACATCTGTAGTTTTAAAAGTGGCTAAAGATGGAATATGCCAGCGATAATATTCAACTAAATGTTTTAAAATAATTTGGCGTTGATTTCTGTTTAATGGAATTAAATGGAGTTCATTAATTCTATAATTGATGAGTTTACCAATAACATCGCTAATATGGACATCGAGACAAGTATCTGAATGGTGGTTGAGAAAAACTCCGTCTGTAAATTGAAAATAGGGTGTTTTTTCAGTGAAATTGTTGGTTGGATAAAAGCCTAAGAATCTTGAAAAGTCTAATAAGAACTTCAAATGAAAATTTGGGATATTTCCAGTATTTGCATCAAAATACTGAATATTGGTATGAATGTAGTCGAATAAATTTGGGTTTGCTTCTTCTTCTTTAATAGTATGGAAAAGAACTTCTGCTAAAAATAATGATTGCGCAATTTTTACTTGAGATTGGTAGATAGAAGAAAATGGAATTTCAACTTTTATTTCTTTGAGGGTTTGAAGTGTTTTATTGTTTCTAACAAGCATAACAATCTCTAATAATGATAATGGTTGTAAAAAGGAAGACTTGTTTCCACCTTTTTTGCCATAAACACCATTTACCATAAAAGTAACAATCCCAGATTGCTGTGTGTACAACCTAGCTATTAATGCATTTTCGCCATACTTCAAAGTATTAAGAACAATGGCTTTAGTAGAAATGAGCATGTTAATTTACCATCAAAATCTTGGTAACTTTGGTTTGGGTGCCATCTGCATTTGCACAAAAAACAAGATAAACTCCAGAAGCAGCCCTTTTACCTGAAAAAGTTAAACCATTCCAAACAGCAGTGCCGCCATTTGCGCGAGTATTAAAGACTATGTTTCCTTGAATATCCGTAATTCTAACATCAGCATCTGTAACCAAACCTGTTATTGCTATAGGTCCGTTATAATCTGGTCGAACGGGATTAGGAAATGCGTAAACTTTACCAAAAACTTCGTATCCTTTGGTTGCATCGCTTCTAAAACTGCAAATACCTTGTGCTGTGCCAAAAAAGACTTCTCCGGTATTATCGTTAATAGCTATATCGTTAATATTATTGCTAAGTAATGGACTATTTTCGTTAGTAAATTGATGAATAACAGAAGTTCCGTCAGGAGAAACTAAGAAAACCCCTGCTTTTCTAGTTCCAAGCCATTTCCTATTTCCACCATCAATTGCAATGGCAGTTACCTCTTCAGAATTCAATAAATACTGATTAAAACCACCTTGATTTACTGTAATTAATTGTGCTTCCCAGTTTGTACTTCCATCTTCCAAAATGGATTCTGGACTGTAATAAACATTAACGCCTTTAGAAGTGCCAACCCACATTTGTCCTTCACGATCTTGCGCCAAGCTTAAAACATTAGATGAAGTCATAGAACCGAAACCGGGTTTCTCGCTTAACAATTTAAACTTGGTAATTTGATTGCCTTCATTTTGAAAGACCATTACTCCAATTTCTGGAACTATCATCCATTTTTGATTTGAGCTATCAACTGTAATTTCTCTTGTCATTCTGCTACTTATCTCGCTAGAAATGTTATATGAAAACCATTCATTGTCAGCATTTTTCATACAAATAGGTTTGGGAACTCCAGCATTACTTACCCAAAGTAGTCCATCGCGATCTAAAACTGAGCCTCCTATTCTTAGTTGACTCGGATCTTGTAATAAACCACGAAGAGAGCTGTTTGTACTATCATAAATGTTTAGTACGTTATCATCTTTTAATTCAACTAATCCATTTCCCCAGCTTGATAGCCAAGCATGATTAGCATCAGAAGGATCTACATTTACATGCACAAAATCGAGCACAAAACCGTTTGGAATAGGAGTTTTATAAGTTTTCCAATCTATTCCATTATACTTATAAACTCCATTATCAAAATAAAACGGAGTAAAAGAAAAGTCAAATGCACCCGTAGATACCCAAATATTTCCTTGATTTTGACTAAGTGAAAACACCCTTTGACTTGATGGCCCGCTAAGTTTATAGACATCAACATAAAATATATCTGTAACTTTTACTAAACACTGCTGTTTATCAGCTATCCAAAAAACTTGTGGGTTTTGAAGATCAACAATTATGTCATTTGGTTGTGGGGAAATATTGTTATAATAACTGTAAATATTATCTTCTCCTCCTCCATTTGACTTAACTACAATTAAATTATAATTGGAGGCAATAAGAAGCTTGTTGTTTTGAACATTAATTGAAAAATAATTGTCACCACTTTTAAATACACTTAAATTATTATTCTCAATTTTAAAAATAGTATCTGAACCAAATACTCCTTCTTTAAACGTTGAAAAATAAATTGCATTTTCAAATTTAACTATATTCTTGGCAAGTCGATCTCCAGCTATATCTATTTTAGTCCAAGCTGTATAATAAGCCAGTAAAGGATTATTCAAATTAGCAAAATAAATACCTTTGCTGGTTGCTGAATAAACGATTGTGTCTGCGAAAAAAACCTGAAATACTTCTGTACTTTCAATTGAAGGGTAAAGTGTAGATTTAATTTCATTTCTATTGAAATCATAGACCACTATTCCAAAATTGCAAGAGATAAATGCAAAGTTTCCATTTACACGAATATTATAAATTCTTTTAGAGCCTTGAATAGCATTACTTCTCTTGATTTCAGAAAAATTTGTTATTTCTCCATTTCGAATTAAATCAATGTTCCCATCTTCATATCCAACAATTACTGTATTACTATTAGATGCAATTGAAGAAATGTTTATATCAGAAAGCCCGTTAGACCTAGAAATTCTCTCAATAGAATTATCCTCTTTGTTTAAAATAACAATCCCAAATTGTGTGGCACAATAAATCTTGCCATTTAATTCAGTAACTCTAAGACCCTTATTAATAGGAAGGTAATCGTTCCATTGTCCTAAAGCAACACCTTGCCCCATAACATGTGTAGCAAATAGAAAAAAACCGATTAATGTGTTTTGTATGAATAAGCGCATGCGCAATTTTAATTTAGCGAAATATACAACGAATTGGACGCAAAGTTATTTCATTGTTTCTTTTTCTAAGCATCAGAAAATAAAGAATCGCTTAAACATTAGAAACTTATAATTTTTATTTTCGTTTCCTTTACTTGCAGTTTTACAAATCTTAATTACTTTTATCTACTATTTCACCTTTCTATTTAAAAGGCTATTTTTGCACCATGATTTTTCGATTATTTCCTTTCCTTTCGCCGGACGCTGAACCGAATGAAAACACAGCAACCAATTTTTCTGCTAGTATTTCAGATGAAATAAATAGTGATAATGGAGATTTAAATCCTCATAATGAGGTTGTTCTGCCAGAAGTTCCGGCAATTGAGGAACCAATAGTAGAGATTCCTGAAATTATTTTTGAAAATAATCCAGCTGAATCTGCTTCCGAAAATGGTTCTATAGAAACTGAAGATTCGGCAGAAATTGAAGTTCTTGAGGAAGAAAAAATTGAAATTCCTGTTGTAGAAGAAATTGTGGTTGAAAATGAACCAGCACCAAATGAAGTAGTTTCTGAGACTCATGTATTGGAAGAAATTGAAACGAAACCAGAAGTTATTGAAGCAATTGCTGAAATTCCTGCGTTAGAAGAAAAAACCGATGATACAGTTTTAGAAGAAGTTACTGAAACCCAAGTCTTGGAAGAAATTGGAACGAAACCTGAAGTTATTGAAGCAATTGCTGAAATTCCTGCTTTAGAAGAAAAAGCCGATGATACAGTTTTAGAAGAAGATGAAATTTTACCAGAAGAAATTGAGCATCACGATGAATTAGTGCCACAAATTGCTTTTAATGAGCTTTCTAGAACTGAGTTGGTTGATCTTTTAAAATCTGCGGTTGAAGAAGAATCCTTAGATAGTCAGAAATTACGTGTACAGTCTATTAGAGAAGCTTATTACAAAGTGAAAGAGGAAGAAGTTGCCTCCAAACGTTTGAAATTTGTTGAAAACGGTGGGCTTCCAGAGGAATTTGAGGTGATGAAAGATGACACAGACATTAGTTTCGAAGCTTATGTGAAACAATTTCAAGAGAAAAGGTCAGAAATCAGAAAAAACAAAGAAAAAGAACTCCTTCAAAACCTCAAGAAAAAGGAAGTAATATTAAATGAATTAAAACATTTGATGGAGAAAACAGATAACATTTCCGCTTCTTTCGACCGCTTGCATGAATTACAGGCAGAATGGAGAACAATTGGTTTGGTGCCTTCTGCAAATGTGGATGAACTTTGGAAAATTTATCACCACCACATTAATAACTTTTACGAGGTTATTAAAATAAACAAGGAATTAAGAGAGCTTGACCACAAGAAAAATATTGAACTTAAAACTCAATTATGTGTGAAGGCTGAGGAGTTGTTAATGAATGATTCCATTACACGTTCTTTAGAGGAATATAAAGGATTACAAGACCAATGGAAAGATATTGGTCAAGTAGCAAGAGAAGTAAGTGAAACAATCTGGGAAAGATTTAGAGCTGCAGGCGATAAACTTTTTGACAGAAGAAGAGAATATATTCAAGGCCAAGAATCTGAACACAACGAAAATCTAGCTAAAAAGATTGCTATTTGCGAGAGAGCAGATGTATTGGTAAATGAACTTCCATTAAAAGCACACCAGCATTGGCAAGAATCTTCTGATAAATTGGCTGTAATGCTTGAAGATTGGAAGAAAGTTGGGTTCGCTTCACATAAAGACAATGAAGATATCTGGAAAAGATTTAAAGCAGCGCGCGATAAATTTTATGAATCGAAAGAGGAGTTTTATAAATCGTTAAGAGAAACACAAAACCACAACTATAAATTAAAAGTGGATTTGTGCATGGAAGCTGAAGCTTTGCGCGAAAGTGATGATTGGAAAAAAACGGGCGACAAAATTCGTGAGCTGCAAGAACAATGGAAAACTTCTGGTCCAGTAGCAAAAAAACACAGCGATAAATTATGGATTCGGTTTAGATCTGCATGTGACGTATTTTTTGAAAACCGCAACAAGCATTTCGCGGGAATGAATGATGAACAAGGCACCAATTTGGAGAAAAAGAAAGATTTAATTTCCAGGATTGAAGCGTTTGTTCATGGTGAAGATGGAAATGCAAATTTTGATGCATTAAAAGCCTTTCAAAATGAATGGATGGATATTGGTCATGTTCCAATTAAAGAAAAAGAAAAAATTCAAAAATCATATCGTACAGCAATTGATAAGCAGTTTGATACCTTAAAAGCTACTAATGCCGAAGGGAAAAGACAGAATTTTAGGGCTCAGGTGTCTCACTTTACTTCAGCTCCAGGCGGAAAAGACAAGTTAAATCATCAGAAAACTACCGTTCAGGATAAAATTAAAAGACTACAAACTGAGGTGCAAACGCTGGAAAATAACATTGGTTTCTTTGCCAATGCAAAATCTAAAGCTGCTGATGATATGCGTAGAGATATTGAAAAGAAAATTAGCAAAGCCAAAGAAGAGATTGCCACTTTGCACGATCAGTTGAAGATTTTAAAAGAACCTTCTTAGATTTCTTTTATTAACTCCGCAATTTTGTTAAGGTCTTGCGCTTGCATGCATTTGAAATGTTTCTGAGGACATTCCTGAAATCCAATTTTTGAGCAAGGCCTGCAATTCAAATCTTTTACTTCACTAAAATAGTTGAGATGCGAAGTATTTGTCATGTAGGGAGACATTCCAAATTCAGGAACGGTATTTCCCCAAATTGAAATAATTGGTTTATTAAATGCAGCCGCAATGTGCATCAAACCAGTGTCGTGCGTAATTACTGCATGTGCGTTTTTAACTATTGCAGCCGATTCGCCTAAAGTAATTTCACCACATAAATTTAATACAACATTTTTACTCGCTGCCGCGATGGCTTTTCCATCTTCTATTTCAGCTTTTCCACCTAACAGGATAATGGGTTTGTTTAACTTATTACACAATACTATTTGCTTGTCTAAGGGCAGTTTTTTGGTCCCTTTTAATGCACCTACAACCAAAGCAATGAATTGATTTCCAATTTCATCCCTTATTTTCAATCCATATTTTTCCTCGTCTGCTGAAAGAAAATAATCGAGACCTTTCTGATCATTTATCACCTTAAAAAAATCTAAAGTTTCCAAATACCTGTCTACAATATGAATGGGCGGCAGCACTTTCATCCGAAACCTAACAAATAGATATTTCTCGATATTCAACTTTTTAAACGAAAACGCTGGAACATTTAACTTCCACTTTAAAATAGAAGTCCTTAGGTTGTTGTGCAGGTCTATGATGAAATCGAATTTTTCTTTTTTCAAAAAGGAAACGATATCCTTTTCATTTTCCCATAACCATAGCTTATCAATAAAAGGATTGTTTTCTAGGATTCCTTTGAATGTTGATTTTGTGAGATAATGAACTTCAACTTCTGGTACTTGCTGTTTCAGGCACCTAATTACAGGCGTAGTAAGCACAATATCTCCAATTGAACTAAAACGTATAATGAGAAACTTGACCATGGTGCAAAAGTATTGGAATACCTTTCTAATTTGATATTTTGAAAAGAGAATTGTGAAATTTATATGACCTTTGCGCATGTTTTCAACCATTGATACCCATTCGCATATTTATTTACCTGAGTTGATGCCGACAGAAATGAAACTGTAAAACGCGCTTTGGCGGCAGGTGTTCAGAAAATATACCTTCCAAATGTTGACAGCGAAACCATAGAAGCATTGCATCAATTAGTTGCGGAGTTTCCAGAGAATTGCATTCCTATGATGGGGTTGCACCCATGTTCGGTAAAACCAGAAACATTTCATTCAGAATTAGCCATTGTAGAAAGACTCTTGAAAGAAAGAGCTTACGCAGCTGTAGGAGAAATTGGATTAGATTTATATTGGGACAAAAGCACTTTTGCCATTCAGGTTGAAGCATTGCAAACCCAATGCGAATGGGCGTTAGCATTAGGATTGCCCGTAGTGATTCACAGCCGTTCGTCCACATTAGAAGCAATAGAAGTAATTGAACCTTTTGCTAAAAAAGGATTGAAGGGCGTTTTTCACTGCTTTTCAGGAGCAGCAGAAGAAGCAAAAAGAATTGTTGCAATGGATTTTATGTTGGGCATTGGCGGTGTGGTTACGTATAAAAAAAGCGATTTACACCTTACAATTGCAGATATTCCGAATGAATATTTGGTTTTAGAAACAGATGCGCCCTATTTAAGTCCGGTACCATTTCGGGGAAAAAGAAATGAGCCTTCTTACATTCCATATGTTTTAAGTACCTTGGCTCAATATAGAAAAATAAGCGAGGAAAAATTGGCAGATATTACAACAGATAATGCAAGAAAGCTTTTTAGTAAAAAATGAAAAGGAAACCAAAGGCACTAATTATATACACCGGTGGAACCATCGGAATGGTAAAAGATTCCTATACAGGAGCTTTGATGCCCGTGAACTTTGAACGTTTATTGGCCAACATTCCCGAAATTGTAAAGCTCGACATTGAATTAGACATTCATACATTCGAACAAACCTTAGATTCTTCCAATGTACTTCCTGAACATTGGATTCAAATGGTAGAAACCATCGAAAATAATTACGAGCGATATGATGGCTTTGTAATTCTGCATGGTTCAGATACCATGGCCCACTCAGCTTCTGCTATTAGTTTTATGATTGAAAATCTTTCTAAACCTATAATTTTTACAGGCTCTCAACTGCCAATCGGGGTTTTGAGAACAGATGCAAAAGAGAATTTCATTACAGCGCTTGAAATTGCCGTAATGAAAGAAAACAACTTACCAAAAGTTACAGAAGTATGTGTATATTTTGAATATCACTTGTTAAAAGGGAATCGCACTACAAAGTTCAGCTCATCTCATTTCAATGCTTTTACAAGCACCAATTACCCGCCGTTGGCAGAGGCAGGTGTACAAATTTTATTCAATGATAGTATACTTAGAAAACACAATGGGCTACCAACAAAATTCTATAAAAAGTTAGATCCCAATATTGCCATTTTAAAGGTGTTTCCTGGAATGACAGAAAATTACGTGCGTGGTGTTTTGAATATTGATGGTCTTAAGGCAATTGTTTTGGAAACTTTTGGTTCTGGAAATGCGCCAACTACAGAATGGTTTATAAACGCTTTAAAAGATGCGATTGCAAGAGATATTATCATAGTAAATGTAACTCAATGCCCAAGTGGTTCGGTTATGCAAGGGAAATACAATACCAGCTCTACTTTGGGTTCAATTGGTGTGCTCAGTGGTCACGATATTACTACCGAAGCAGCATTGGTAAAATTGATGTTTTTATTGGCAAATAGTCCCGATTTAGACAGTGTAAGAAAAAAATTTCCTGTTCCATTAAAGGAAGAAATGACCATTAATGATTGGACATAAAATCAAAGAAAAAACATTACTTTTGCGACCTTAAATTTTTGGAGACTTGTCAGAGTGGTCGAACGAGCAAGCCTGGAAAGTTTGTATACGGGTAACTGTATCGAGGGTTCGAATCCCTCAGTCTCCGCTGAAATTAATTTTAAAGCCTTGATTGTCAATTAATCAGGGCTTTTATTTTAGTCCAAATTTAGTCCAGATTAATTTTTTTTGAAAACTTTCGAATGGTATGTTACCGAGAGCCATACTTTATAATCGAAATTAAAAAGGGGACACCGTTAAAAAGTTAATGAGACTGGTTTGCTTAGCCAAATAATTTTCCAAGTCTGAAGAAGAAGAAACTGATATATGTACCGCCTTTAAAATTAGCTTTAAATCTTTTTAGGTTTTACCCAAAAGCGCTTAGAAAACTAAAAATGTTGTGTTTAGCTTAATTTTTTTATTATAAACTAAAGGTTTTATTTGAATACCTTAATAATTCCGTGCATTGTTAATTGGGGTAAACTTCATTTTTAAACAAGCGTGTCATTAAATCGCCCAAATTGTATTTTTATGATTCTGGTGTAGCTTTTTCCTTGTTGGGCATTAAAAATACACAGCAAATTGCAACGCATCCCCTAAAAGGAGCACTTTTCGAAAACTTAGTTGTTTCCGAATTATTAAAAGAAAGGCTAAACGCTGGCACTACAGATAATTTCTATTTCTGGCGCGATAAAACAGGGCACGAAATTGATGTTTTAACAGACGATGCTGGTAAATTGAATGCTTACGAATTAAAAGCGGGAGAAACTACATCAACAGATTTTTTTTCAGGACTTGAGTATTTTTTCAAAATTGCATTCCAAAGTAAATAGTAAAATACTCATTTATGGCGGAAAGCAACATCAAGAAAGAAGCAACGGAGTTATAGTTCAACCTTGGGACAAATTTTTTGAATACTAACATTTTAAAAATGGACAAATCAGGAATTCAATTCCCGATTTGTCCAAAATATTATTTATAAGTATTTGATTAATAAAGTATTAGTTACAAGATGTTTTTCAGTTTTTGTATTGTCCCTTCACACTCCTCCATCAATTCCTTCACAATTTCTGCTGCAGGTTTTATTTCCCGAATTAGGCTACTTACTTGCCCAATTTCTAATTCTCCTTCTTCCATATCTCCTTCGAACATGCCTTTTTTGGCGCGACCGCGTCCTAATATTTCTGTCAATTGGGCGGGTGTTGCTCCTGCGTTTTCAGCGGCATGTATTTGTTTGGCAAAATCGTTTATCAGTAATCTTACTGGTGTAACTTGCTTCATCGCCAATTTGGTATCTCCTTCGTTGCTATGAATCACTCTTTCTTTAAATGCGACATGCCCTGACGATTCCGGAGTTGCCACAAAACGGCTTCCTACTTGAACAGCTTCAGCTCCCAAAGCCAAACAAGCTGCCATCTGCTTCCCAGTTGCAATTCCGCCAGCTGCAATAACCGGAATTTTTATTGCTTTGCAAATAATAGGAATTAACACCAAAGTAGTGGTTTCTTCTCTTCCATTGTGGCCGCCAGCTTCAAAACCTTCTGCTACAACTGCATCAACGCCCACGGCTTCTGCTTTTTGGGCAAATTTAGTATTGGCAATTACGTGAACTACTGTAATTCCGCGTTCTTTTAACCATTGTGTCCATGTTGCAGGATTACCCGCTGAAGTAAAAACTATTTTTACACCCAATTCAACAATAGATTGCATATGCTCTTCAACCGCTGGATACAACAAAGGAACATTTACCGCGAAAGGCTTATCGGTAGCGCTTTTACATTTTTCAATATGTGTGCGCAATTGTTCGGGATACATAGAACCTGCCCCAATAATGCCAAGCCCGCCAGCATTGCTAACAGCAGAAGCCAATTCCCAGCCACTGCACCAAACCATGCCTGCTTGTATTATAGGGTGTTGAATACCAAATAGTTCCGTAACTCTTGTTTTCATTCAATTGAATTTTGGCAAATATACTCAAGGAAGGATGCTAAAACCGAACATCAAATACACTATTTTTACCCCGCAATAATCCAAAAAAAATGAAGAAAGACAAGGCTATCTTTGAATTAATTGAACAAGAACGCATTCGCCAAACCGAAGGCATTGAACTAATTGCTTCTGAAAACTATGTAAGTAACCAAGTAATGAAAGCTGCAGGTTCGGTGCTAACTAACAAGTATGCTGAAGGGCTTCCGGGAAAACGTTATTACGGAGGTTGTGAATGGGTAGATGAGGTAGAAAACATCGCCATTAATCGTTTAAAAACTTTATTTAATGCGGAATGGGCAAATGTGCAACCGCATTCTGGAGCACAAGCAAATGCTGCAGTTATGCTGGCCTGTTTGAATCCTGGCGATAAAATTTTGGGCTTCGATTTAAGTCATGGTGGACATTTAACACATGGTTCGCCTGTTAATTTTTCAGGTAAATTATACTCACCTTCTTTTTATGGTGTAGAAAAAGAAACAGGTTTAATTGATTGGGAGAAAGTCGCCAAAACTGCCAAAAAAGAGAAACCTAAAATGTTAATCTGTGGTGCATCAGCTTACAGTCGCGATTGGGATTATGCCCGTTTGCGTGAAATTGCTGATGGTGTTGGCGCTTTGTTATTGGCCGATATTTCTCATCCATCAGGATTAATTGCAAAAGGATTGTTGAACGATCCAGTTCCGCACTGCCATATCATTACAACTACAACTCATAAAACATTGCGCGGCCCACGTGGAGGTGTAATTATGATGGGAAAAGATTTCGAAAATCCATTCGGACATAAAACGCCAAAAGGAGAATTGAGAATGATGTCGGCTTTATTAGATTCTGGTGTTTTCCCTGGAACGCAAGGTGGTCCATTAGAACATATTATTGCTGCAAAAGCAGTGGCTTTCCAAGAAGCATTATCTGATGAGTATATGGATTACATTATTCGTGTTCAGAAAAATGCCCAAGTAATGGCGAAGGCTTTTATGAAAAAAGGATACAATATTATTTCTGGTGGAACAGATAATCACTTGATGTTGATTGATTTGCGTGGTAAAGGTGTCACTGGTAAAGAAGCAGAATTAGCATTGGGTAAAATAGATGTTACTGTGAATAAAAACATGGTTCCTTTCGACGATAAATCTCCATTTGTAACTTCAGGAATTAGAGTAGGAACAGCAGCAATTACAACACGAGGTATTTCTTTAAAAGAAATTCCGCAAATTGTAGATTGGATTGATTTTGCTATTATCAATCATTCAGATGAAAAGAAATTGGCAGGCGTGAGAAAAAAAGTAAACAAATTGATGGAAGAGTATCCATTGTTTGCCTAAATTTACTAGAAGAATACCTTATTTAATCTTATATATATGATACGCGCTAACGACCATAATTTACGCACTTGGGTGCCAATGCCTGAGAATTCTGATTTCCCAATCCAGAATTTGCCTTTGGGAATTATTAAAAGAGATGAAGTGCAACATGTAGCCATGAGAATTGGAGATCATGTGTTAGACCTAGCTGTATTGAATAAGAGTGGGTTATTAGGTGTAGATTTCGTGGATGAGGTATTTGTAAGTGAAAGCATTAATCTATGCATCAGCTTAGGAAAAGAAATGATGCGTGATTTGCGCAACCGAGTGAGTCGTTTGTTAGATGATAAACATGACGATTTGCGTCAAAATGTTGATTTAAGAGAATCTTGCTTATTTCACATTAGTAAAGTGGAGGTTTGTATGCCTATAAAAATTGGTAATTACACTGATTTTTATTCTAGCCGCGAACATGCATTTAATGTTGGTTCGATGTTTCGCGACCCAGCTAATGCTTTGCCTCCAAATTGGTTACACATACCTATTGGATATCACGGTAGAGCTTCTTCTATTATTTTAAGCGGTACACCGATACACCGCCCGAAAGGACAAAGCAAAGCTCCCAATGAAGAGCTTCCTAGTTTTGGACCAAGTAAGCAATTAGATTTTGAATTAGAAATGGCCTTTGTGACCTGCAAATCGAATGAATTAGGTACAACTATTTCTACAGACGAAGCAGAAGATTATATTTTCGGAATGGTGTTGTTTAATGATTGGAGCGCACGTGATATTCAAAGCTGGGAGTATGCTCCATTAGGCCCATTTTTAGGGAAAAACTTTGCTTCTACCATCAGCGCATGGGTGGTGAACTTAGATGCTTTAAAGCCATTTAGAGTGAGCGGTCCTGTTCAAGACCCCAATCCATTAACGTATTTGCATTTTAAAGATGACCACAATTATGATATTGAATTAGAGGTATTGATAGAATCTCCAAGGTTTATTCCAACCCGAATAGCACATTCTAATTACAAATACATGTATTGGAACATGGTGCAACAATTGGCTCATCATGCTAGCAATGGTTGCAATATTCAAATTGGCGATTTATATGCTTCAGGCACTATTTCAGGCCCAATTAAAGATAGTTTTGGTTCAATGTTAGAATTAACTTGGAGAGGAGCAGAACCTATGAAAATGCCTGATGGAACGGAGCGTAAATTCGTAAACGACCATGATAAAATTTACATGCGTGGTTTTGCTAAAAATTCAGAGGTTCGAATCGGATTCGGTGAATTGGTTACGGAAGTGCTTCCAGCGAAATAAAGATTTATTTCTTCGACATTGCTTTTATTTCATCAATAATAGCCCGTTCAGCCTGCGATTTTTTAGAAACTACAATCATGTTGCCAGCTCCAATTTTGGTGAATTCTTCTAGCATAGCAAGTGCTTGCTCATCATCACCAAAACCAAGTACTGAAAGATTTATTTTCTCTGTTGTACTGTTTGCGCCATTGATAATCATTTTTCGGTCTTTCGCGGATATTCTAAAAACACCATCTGTTGCCAAAATTACCTGATTGTTTCCTCCAAGAATAAATTCTCTTTTTGCATTTTCGTAGGCTACTTGAATGCCTTTGCTACCTGCAGTTACACCATCAGCCCGAAGCGTATCAATAACGCTAAGCACTTCTTTTTTCTGATTCCCAAACACTGTGGGAACAACCACTTTAACTTCTGTAGCATAAGTTATAATCGTAATTTTATCTATTGCTCTAATTGGCCCCATTAAAGTACTGATTGATTTTTTCAATAGGGGCAGTTTATTAGTTTCTTTCATAGATCCCGACACGTCTATCAAAATTACAATGTTGTTTGGCTTGTAGAGTGCTTCGCTCAACTCATCTGAAATAGTAATTGTTTTGGAGGGAGACGAAATCAATGAATCTTTTAAAACAATTGCTTCAATTTTTTCTTCCGACTTTATTTTAGCGGGTAATGCAGTAAGTGCATATTTTTGTTCTTTTTGGTTATAGGAAATGTATTGTGAAATTGTTTTTGTTTCATAACCTGGGGCAGAAATAAGTAGAATGTATGGCCCAATTGGAATAGAACTTTGTAACAAACCATTTAAAGTAGTATGTTCCATTTTTTGCTTTGTAAGTTGAGATACATACAAAATACTAGCTTCTTTTACAATTGAACCTGAAGCTGAGTCAATAAAATTGGCGGTGTGTTCAGTAAATAATGGAATAATTGAAGCAGCACCACCAACTCCAGATTTCGGGTCGAAACGGACACAGTTGGCAAGTTCTGCAGACTGAAGCTTCTGCACTTCTCCTGTAACGCGTAAATCAGTGGTTGATTCACTAAAATTGGTAAATAATTCAATCTTCCCATTTATTTTTCCAGTGTTTAATGGTCTAATGGAAATATTTAGATGAACTGTATCACCTTGTGGAATAACTTTTTTAGTGGTGGTAATTGTAAATTCCTTTGGAGCATTTGCTTTAAGTAAAACCAAAGGCTTTTCTCCAATATTTGTAATAACAGCGTAGGTTTGAATGATGCCGGCACGTTCTATTTTCCCAAAATCTAATGTTCGTTGCGGTTCAATAGTCCATTTTTGAGCATTGCCAATCAAATGACATCCCAAAATGAGTAGCAGTGAAACAAAAAATAATGGCATAAATGATTAAACGTAAAAATTCAAATGAATTGCCTTAAAACAAAAAAGCCCTGAAATATCAAGGCTTTTTAAAATACATTAAAAAATCAAATTAAATTTTAACCCTTCCATACTTGTAGAACCTTCCTCTGATGTTATACAATAACACTCTTTCTTCGGATTCTTGAACAAATATTTTAGGAACCATAATCGTTTCTAGTTCTTTGGCATTAAACAATTTTTTTGTTTTTGGTTTAGAGCCATCTAAAGGAACCGTTGTTTGGTAAGCGGTTGCTTTGTTGGTATTTGACATTCTATCGTCTGGGTAATCACGATTAGCATTATAAATCAAAACAACTTCATTTTCGTTAGCTATGCTGCAAAATGAGCAATACAAACCTCCGTCGTCTGAGGTAAGTTGAAATTTTAACACTTTTTGAACCCACTCATATTCACCTGTTTTATCAAGCATAATTACATACATATCTTCATAATTATAGTTGAATTGATTGTCGTTGAAAAAGATGTAATACTTTTCTGCAATGAGAATTGTTCTTCCATCTTTTAATGGAATAATTTTACGCATGTGAAAGTTTTTTAATTCATCTGCGCTCTTAGCTTTTTTCTCACCTACAGCAGTTACAATAAAATCTTGGGTAAATGCAGCCTCTGCCTCTTTTTGTTTACTAGCGTCAGAAGTTTTTATGTTTTGGTAAAAATATCCTTCAGCACTTGATTTGTTAGTACCTGAGAAGAAACCAGCAACTTGCAAATCATTGAAATCGTCGAATTCGAAATTAATATCGTTGGTGTATTTACCTTCTATTTTTACTGCAAATTCCTCAAGTTTTTTAGTGGATTGTAAATAAGTAAACAATGTGTATTCAGCATCAGGCCCATCTTTCTTTTTTTCTTCTGCCTCTTTCTTAAATAGGGCCACCAAGTCGCCCTTGTTTGAGAGTTTTAGCTTTTCTAATTTTACATTCTTCTCTGCAATTGGGAGGTCAAATCGTTCTTTAGAAATTTCTTCTGCTTTTTCGTTGAAGAATTGTATTTCTATAGATTTTGTTCCTGACGCATTTTTAGGGAATTCAAGCTCGGCATTTATAATCGCCATTTTTTTATTATCAGGTGAAAGTAGCACCCTATAGGAATTATCTTTTAGACCTTTATTATACTTATTTGTGGTGGTATAAGACGAAATAACGGTAGGGTTTTTATTGATATCACCATCATCGGTAATGGTGTGGTATTGCAATATATTTTCAGATTTCCCTTCATCATATTTATATGATATTGCAAATAGTTGGTTTCCTAAAATTCCAAACTTAACGAAATCGTAAATATCTTTTTTTGCGTTAAATTCAACATCTAATTCCTTGGAAGAAATCTGCTTAAGATTTTGATCGTATTTCTCGAAGAAATAATGACAATTATCTGTGTAGTAAATTTTTTCCTCGTTAAAAGGAGCGTCATTGGTAAATTTTGAAAACCCCAAAATCATAGCGCCCATGGTAGCTTTGCCGTCTGAACGAAATAGGCTCATGTAAATACTATTTCCAAAGCCTGTTACCCGAACCACATAAAATATCCCATCTTTTATTCCTAACAAAACAGGTTTGTTATTTCTTGCACTACTTTCATATTCTGGACCCATTTCTATTTTTTGGGAAATAGCAAGATTTGGATAAAGAATTATTATTACTAAAAGAAAAAGTATTTTTTGAAAAATTTTGTTCATTGGTTAAATTATTTTTTGCGAAAATATATATTTTATTGCATCAATAAACTTAACGTTAATTTAAACGCAATATTATTTTTAAAAACAGGAGATGTATATGGTCCATATCTATAAAAAACAGATATACCATAGCCTCCAGTGCTAAATGTAAGTAAATTATTTATTTGGAAACCTGCTTCATAGAAACCTTTGTTTGGCATCTTAAAATCAATAAATTGATGATTGTTTGGATTTTTTAAAGTTCCGAATAACATATTATGTGCTAATACAAATTCAGGTTTGAAATCTTCAATTTTAAACAAAGCGCCTAAATTATGCCTAAAGAAAATCGCAAAATACCTATCACTTAGAAATTCATTCATGAGCATTGTTTCAAAATTGTTTTCACCAGCTAAACGTAAATTTGCTTTTCCTCCTTTGAAATTACCACGTCCATTGAAAAGTCTTGAATAAGGAATTAAGCCATCACTTGCTCCTCCATTGATGTGCAAAAAGCTTGTTCCGAATCTCTTCCACTTTTTGAATCCTTCTATTCTGGCGTCTAATCTTGTATAATTGAATTTACCATTTTGCAGTAAGTCATTTCCACGTGTTAGTTGAAGTCTTAAAACTGGGTATATAGAACCTAATGAAATGCGCAAATTTCCGTTTCTATAAAACTGCTCTTTCCAGGCTATTTTTACAGAGATACCACTTTCTAACCAGCTAAATCTTGTGTCTTGTGGCAAATCCAAAAACGAATATTGATATTGTGGAGCCACATGTCTCTGTCTTACAAATACATCAGTATTGATATATTTCAGCATTCGAAATCCGAAGCTGCTTTCTGTTATTTCTTCGAAGTCCATGTTGCGCACAATCAGCTTTCTGACCAATTCTGCTCTTTGTGGTCTTCTATCATTGTTAATGATTGTTCCACCTGCTTCGTTTACATCATACAAGTAGCTAAAATTCAACAAAACATCATGTTTCGATTCAATTAGCCAATGACCTTCTGCACCATACTTCCACCGATAATCTTTAAATCCGTATCCAAAATGCCCTCCAATGGAGAAATGTTTGGATAAGCGACTATTGGTAAGGCCTCCCGCACCTAAGCGAAAACCTTCGTGTAAATTGTAAGCAAATATTCTGTTAATATCTAAATCGAACCAACGTATTGGAATATAGCCTTTTAGAACTGATTCGAAAGCTTTTAACTTAAAGTTTAAATTTTCGGCTTTTGACAAGCTATCTAACATTCTATATGTTCGTTGTTCCCTTTCTGAAAGTTGGTCAATGCGCACTTCTTCCCAAAATAATTCATCTTTTTTGCTCGATTCGCGCTCGACATCTAAAGCAGATTCATCTATTTCTTTGCTATTTACTTCGGGCTCAAATGCGACATTTTCAATGTAAGTGCGGCTTTCGCCAATCAATTTGTATCCTGGAAGTTTAACCGTTAAGAAATTTAAGTCGGTGTTAATTTGTTGGGTGAACCACTGTCCATTTGGCAAACGCATATATTGCTGTTGTAATCTAATAGCAATAATGCCATCATTGTTTGCGGGTGAGGCCTGAACATTTTGCAAGGCATAATCTGGTGCAGAAATATATAATGTGCCTTCAAGTGCGTCGAACGTCTTTTGTTTTTTAGGTTTGAATGTAATAACATATATGGAATCTTTCCCACTAAAAATGGTGTCTTGCAAATTAAATGAGTAAAGGTCCTCACTGTTTTTACTAATCGGATTGAGGTAAGTTTTGCCTGAAATATCCAGTATTGGCTCATACAATGAAAATGGCTGATATTTTAGCGCCATCATAAAGAAAGAAGCTTCTTTGATACCAGAAATTTTAGAACCTACAACTTTTTCCTTCGCATTGCCATTTCTAGAAATCCGTTTATTGAAAGACTCAATTAGAAATAAATGTTGTTCGTTGAATAAAGAATCGAAAGATTTTTTTCTATTTAACTCTTCAACAAGCCTTGGTTGAAAGGCGGAGTCTGGTTTTCCTGTCAACAGTAATTTATTGTAAACATCACAACGATAGGAAGGAAGTTGCGCAGGATTGTGTTTATCTCTGTTTTTCCAAACATTTTTAATAATTCTATGCGCAGGGTTTTCTCCAGCTAAAATTTCAACTTCTTTTAATGCGAAATTATTTGCTGCTAGGAAAATAGTATGTTCTTCACTAATTATTTCATTAATTTCTATAATTTGAGCAGTATAACCAATGTATGAAACAGCTAATTGACTTGGGATTTGAGGTAATTTAATATTAAATTTTCCATCTATATCGCTCATAGCAGCAACTGTTGGAGCATTCTTGATACAAATACTTACAAATGCCAAGGGTTTTTTAGTTGCCTCGTCTCTTATTATGCCTTTAAACTCAACTTGTGCCAAGACCGAAATCGAAGAGATGGAAAATAGAATTACAAATAGAAGTGCACGCATGGCCTGCAAATATAATAGGAAGTTGCTTCAACACTTTGCTTGAATTAAAACTTGATTTGTTTAGTTTTGTAAGTTCACATGCAGTTTTTCAACTCCAGATATATTTTACTTTTTATTGGTGCCATTTGCTTAATGGTAGCTGCATACTTTCAGTATACAAATGCACACAATCTTCTTGCTTCTGAGCAAGCAAAGTGCTTTGAGAAATTATTGAATCAGAGAATTGCTGCTATTGATAAAGCTTACGAAAAAGATGTAGCAAAAAAATGCAAATCGTTTATCGATTATTCTAGTTTTCCTGATAAAATAGATGCACTATTTCAAAAAGAAGGTGTGGCATTTTTTGTTTACGACAATACGAAACTTTTGTTTTGGAGCGACAATGCAGTACCTGTCGATTATGAAAGAGTTAAAGAATATCCAGACACAGTTTTATGGAAGCTTAAAAACGGTTGGTATGTTGCCAAACGATTTAAAAAAGATAGTTGTTTTGCACTAGGATTGGCATTGATTAAAAAAGAATTTTCATATCATAACGATTATTTAAATGATGGTTTTTGGGACAAGGATGTAAATTCATTTCAAACTGCACTAAGCCTAGCTGCTTGCGAATCTTGTGTTCGTGTAAATTCTTCTGACAATAAAATTAGAAGTTACTTAACTATTACCGAACATCCTCCCAATGAAATAAATAATAGCAATATCAGTGTTTTTTTAAGCATTATTGGAATTTTATTTATAATAATAGGAATCCATTTTATTGTAATTAAAAAAAGAAAGCGAGTAATTATTTACTGGTTATTGTTTTTATTGCTATTACGCTCAATTGGATTTTATTTTAAGTTACCTGTTTCTATATATGAATTAAAAATATTTAGCCCTGAAGAGTACGCTGCATCTGACTTTCTTCCTACGCTGGGTGATTTGTTATTGAATAGTTTATTTTTATTTTATGGCTTATTTTTAATTAGAAATTATATATCCATTCCATCTTCAATTTCTAACTGGAGTTTATTTAAAAAGAGACTTTTTATAGGAGTAATTCTTTTTGTTCTATTTATCTCAGGTTATTTTTGCTATTCTACACTTAATGGTTTAATAATAAATTCAAGTATATCTTTTGATATTAATGATTTTGTTGGACTCAGCATAAGTAGCTACGTATGTTTTTTTATTTTCGGAATAATATTTTCAATTTATTTTATTCTTTTAGATTTTAGTTTTCATGCCTTTAGAAAACTTTTTACAAGGTATAGTTTAAATTTTAAATATTCTTACGGATATATTATAACTATTCTTGCCGCCTTCTCTATTTTAGGAACATTTATCTTAAATACAGCTGCGTCAGAAAGAGAGCTTGAGAAACGTAAATTATTGGCAGTAAAAATATCTGCAGAAAGAGATCCAATTGCAGAAAGTTTATTTTTAGAAACGGAAAATAAATTACTAAACGATACCTTATTAAAAAGCTATCTACGCCCTTCAACTTTGGCTACAAATCAAGTTCGTGATTTAGCGCAATTATACTTTAATGGTTATTGGGAAAAATACAGCATTTCTGTAAATGTTTTTGGAACAGATGAGTGTCCAATGACAGCTTTGTATACAGCTTCTGTTAGCGATCCTTTGGTTTTTGATAGGTTAATAGATTCAATTGGAATTCCAACCTTAAGTGATAAGTTTTTCTTTTTGGATAATGGTTCTGGGCGAATTAGTTACCTGGCAAGAGTGCAAATTAAAGCTTTGGAAATCGATTCATTACCTCTTGGAACTTTATATATTCAGTTTCAAAGTCGCTACACTCCAGAAGAGATTGGTTATCCTGAATTGTTGCTTGATAAAATGGTTAGAACAAATACCGATTTGTCTAATTACAGTTATGCCAGGTATACCAAAAATAAATTGGTGAGTCATTATGGAACTTTTCCATATGAATTAAGCGATATACATTTTCAAGGTGAAGCTATGGAGCCTTTTATTATTTACAAGCGCGGAGGCTTCTCGCATCTTGTTCATTATGTTGGAAATGGCTCATTAGTAGTGCTGAGTTTACCTGAAAAGGGCATTTTGGGAATACTTACACCCTTTTCTTATTTTATGTTATTCCTTGGTTTATTTGCATTAAGCCCTTTTGTTTATGAGTTTTTATTTAACAAAAACAAACGTTATAAATTCAGTTTTAAGCGGAGAATTCAGCTCTCTATTATATTTATTTTATTTACATCTTTATTATTAATTGGAATAGGAACTATCTTTTATATTATTTCTAATAACACAAAAAAGAATTACCATAGTATAAGTGAAAAAATTCATTCTTTGTTGGTTGAGATTGAGTATTTATTTGCGAAAGACAATCAATTTTCTTCAACAAAATCAGATGATATTAGTTATGCTTTAACAAAACAAGCAAATGTGTTTTTTGCAGATATTAATTTATTCGATTTAAATGGGCAATTATATGCTTCTTCACGCACTAAAATATTTGAGGAAGGCTTGATAGCAAAGAAAATGAATCCGGAGGCATATTATCATTTAGCAGTTGATAAAACAACCGAATACATACATGAAGAACATATTGGAGATTTGAGTTATTTGTCTGCATACGTACCTATGCGTAATGCAGATAATCAAGTAATTGGATATTTGAATTTGCCTTATTTTGCAAAACAAAACGAGTTAAAAAGAGAAATTTTCACTTTCGTTGTAGCTGTTATTAATATTTATGTATTATTAATTGTTTTGGTTTTAATTGCTGCCATATTTTTATCGAATACTGTTACAGAACCATTAAGATTAATTCAAGAAAGGTTAGGTAATATTCAATTAGGCAGAAAGAATGAGCAAATTGCCTGGAAAGGGAATGACGAAATTGCTGAATTAATTAATGAATACAATCGCATGGTAAGCGAATTGGCTGAAAGTGCTGAAAAGCTGGCCCGCTCAGAAAGAGAAAGTGCTTGGCGTGAAATGGCCAAACAGGTAGCTCATGAAATAAAAAATCCTTTAACACCCATGAAGCTGAGTACACAATTGTTAAAACGAGCCTGGGACGATAAAGCTCCTGGATTTGATAATCGTTTGGAGCGATTCACACAAGCGCTAGTAGAACAAATTGATACACTTAGTCATATTGCAACCGAATTTTCGAATTTTGCACAAATGCCTCGCATGGTGAACGAAAAAGTTGATTTGGTTGCTTTGTTGGAAGGAGAACGCGATTTTCATTCGGCTATGAGGGAAAACCTTGAAGTGAGATTTGAAAATGAATTAAGGGAAGGCCCGCATTTCGTTTACAGCGACAAAGAGCAATTGATGCGTGTTATGAATAATTTGATTAGGAATGCAATGCAATCAATTCCAAGAGAGCGGGAAGGACTAATATTATTGCGACTGTACGAAAATGATAATGAATATTGCATTGAAGTAAAAGACAATGGAAATGGAATAGCACCTGAAATACAGGAAAAAATATTTAGACCAAATTTTACAACTAAACAAAGTGGAATGGGACTTGGTTTGGCGCTGGTAAAAAGCATCATTGAAAGCTCTAAAGGAACAATTAGTTTTGAAACTAGCGAAGGTAATGGAAGTAGTTTCTTTGTGACTTTGCCACTTTACAAGGAAATGTAGAATTCAAACATATTTTTAAAACGCACAAATGTTAAGATTTAACAATTATGCCTCTGCCAGCGATTGAGCCAAATAGCTCTTCGCTTGTAAAGCGGAGACTATAGGCGAAAGCGTGGCGCCCCGAAACGAGAACTTACTTGATGTGAGAAATGCAGAAAAGGGGCGGGCAGCCTCCTTATAATTTATCTAAATGATCTTTGCCCAAAGGTTTGTTAAGGAAAGAGTAAACTCCTCTTACGCCCATGGCTCTTTTTTGGTCAACCGGATTGAGTGAACTGGTAAGGAAAACGATTTTTACTTTGCCATAAACCTTAGGTGCAATTTTTTGGAATTCTTCAGCAAATTGAAACCCGTCCATGATTGGCATGTTGATATCGAGGAAAATAATTTCGGGAATTAATTCGTCTGGAAGGTGCGCTCTTTCGAAGTTCATTAAAAATTCAAGGGCACTTTTACTGCTGGTATGCACATAAATTCGCTCTGCAAAATTGCAGCCTTCTACCATTTTTTGATTAATGAAATTGTCGATTTCACTATCATCAATCAACATTGCTGTTTCGTATTTAGCTTTTGGTTTTTTTATAGACATGCTCAAAAAATGGGTACTTGTTTAAGTGGTTAAATGTAACTGATTTTTTGATGTTATATGAAGAGCAATTATTTTAATCATTTAACAGATTTGTTGTTTATTAAAATGCTGAATATTAGGTGGATGAATATGTTTTGCACAATTTGCCTTTAATTAAAAGAATACGCGAACCTGCACTCCGCCAACATGAATTGTTTTAACATTTGGCGATTTTCTGCCATCGTAATTCACATTTATTTGCATGTTGTTAGACAAAGTACGCTGGTAACTAAGCCCCCAGGTTAAGTTTTGGCCAGTGCGCAAACCCTCTAACATTTCAAAAGCAATGGGCGTATTTTCTTGTCCATTATACTGAATGACAATAAGGTTAAAATTTGCTTGGAAACTACCTTTGGCAGCAACATTATATTTTAAATCGATACCTGCTGTGTTGCTTGTCGTTTTTTCGCCACCAAGTGCTACCGCATTCTGCTTTTCGCTGTTTTTGTAGCTCAGTGTTAGTCTAAACGTGGCGCTTGGCTGATAGGATATTTTGGGTTCTAGTTCCACATATCGAATAGAAAAATCTCTTGCATTGAAAAACTGTATTGTGCTAGATTTTTTTCCGTTTCGAGTTTCAGCGTTGAAAGTGAATTTTGTGCCTGGACTCCAACGCAAACGAAGGTTATAAAAACTGTTGTTTCGCGCTTCTAAACCATTGTTTAGTAAGGCTTTGGAGCCCACTTGTTGCTGATTGATATCGAAACCGAACTTGGGTGCACTTCTATTAAAGAAAAGCGTATTTCTAACTGATTGGTTGAGGGTAATAAGGCTAGTATCGTTAATGCCTGTAGCAAAAGGATTGTATGCTTCCCAAACGTTTTGGTTGGTTGTACGGCCTTCAACCCTGTAGGCGCTTTGAGTGGAAAAGCGGGCAAGAAATTTTACTAATTTTTTTCCTCTACTCCAACTTTGTGGTGCTTTGAGGTTTAAAATCTGGTTAAATTGATTGGAATAAACGCGGATGAAATCTGTAGTTGGCGTAAATACACGAATGAATCTTGCCTGGTCGGGGAAAGCTGCAATTTCAAATTCATTTAATTCTTTAATTCCGTTGCTATTGTAGTCAATCCAAGAATAAACGCCTTGACCTGGCTGTACTTCGAGGTAACTAAACTGTTTGCGGGTTTCTAATCCGCTACCTACCTCAAAGAATGTTGTGGAAGATATAGAATTTTTAAGTGCTCTGATGCTTAATTCAATTCTGTTTACCAATGTTTGTTCAGGTTTTTGGGCAGTAAGCAAGCTATCGCGAATTTTTAAACTTCGGAAAGAGGTGATAGAACGGAATTGAACATTTTCGTTGGTGCTTAAATCGAGACTAAACCCATAGTTTTCGGCCCAGGCATATTGTTTTAATGCACGGTTGCTTAAACCATCGTCGGTGCGGACGCGGTAAAAAAGATTGAATTTTCGTTTGGCAGTGTCTACATTTTGGAGGAATACTTGTCGGTCGAAAAAGCGATAAGCACCAATTTTCAAAGTATCTTGCTGTGCATCACTTAAAAGGTTTTGCTCAAATTCGTCTTTATAGCCTAATTGAAACCAGCTGATGTTTTTTGTAAAAATGGTTCTGTGCCTGTAAAATTGAGTGTTAGAAACGTCTCCTTTTGATTGGGTGTAGCTTCCAATGTAGTTCAGGCCAAAACCAAACCTTTTAACATCTGTGGTCAAGCTATGTTGATTGGCATTAAGGGCGGCACCTTTACTGAAAGCGGTAAATAAGTAATTTACGGTACCAATATCGTTCCTGCGTAAATTCAAATTTAAACGCGGAATATATTCTGAAGCTGGCTGATTAATTACTTGCTGTAAGTTCCAATCGCGGTCGAATTCTACATTTCGGAATCGTTCTATGGGAGAAAAATGTTTATCAATTTGCTCGTAGCTAGCGGTAGTAACCAATCTCCAAGGCATGGAATCTTTCCCAAAATCTAATGTGTGGTCGGCGGCAATTCTAAAGGCATAACCTTGGTCGTCGCCATTATCTAAAGATGAAAAAGTGTTGAGGTCGAGTTTGGAATACGCTACCTCAGAAATCATTTTAAATTTTTTGGAAAATCTATATTCGGTACCCAACGTGGCGATTTGTTTCTTAGTGGCAGGAATCAATTGAATTTTAGGCTCGAAGCTGCCTTGTGGAATTCCATCAATTGGCGCAACCCATTGAAAAACGCGTCCGTTGGCGGCACTATTGGCTTGAATGTAATTTCCTTTTTTGCTACCAACACTGGTAAATGTTGCTTTGTAAATAGCAAGCGTATCGTTTGTAGAAAATACCAAAACATTTGGATATAAAACATTATTCACCACAGTATCAATTTTTTGGTAAAGAATGAGGTCTTTAGAAAAGGCAACAGTATCAACCGCATCGATGAGTGCATCTGTTAGATTATCGCCAGCATTGATTAAAATGTCTTTTTGAGGTTGTGTGAGTTTTTGTTGCAGCGGCTGGTTGCGGCTGTCTTGCTCAGAATACACATTGAGTTTGTAGGTAAACTTACCTTGTTCCATTTCGTTGTTGAAATACAAGAGACTGCGAGCGTAATTTCTGTCGGAATATTCGAACTCCACAAAAATGCGTAAATCTTTGGTAATGAGCGTTCTGGAAGTGAAAATAACTTCGGCAGCATTGTAATCAATGATGTAATCGTTTTCTTGTCCACGTTTGAGCAAACGACCATCTATGTAAACTTTTTCGGAACCAGAAAGAATGATGATAAACTGCTCGTTATTAGTTCCGCGCAAGCGATAAGGACCTTGGTTGCCTTCGATTCCTTGTATTTGGTTTCTGTTAAAGCGTCCTCTTGCCACTGCTGCACTGGCTCCGCCTTTTATGGTCGCGAGAGGTTTATTAGCATTAGGGAGAATTCTTATTTTTTGAACCGTGCTAAAACTTCCACCTTGTAAGCGTTTATTGAAGTTCATGAAATAAGATTCAGGACGAGTAATCTGAAAATCGCCCACAATCAATTTCGATTTTTCGTTGTTGAGTTGAATGTAAACACGGTCAAAATCCTGCAATTGTTGAGTATTTCCATCAGGTTGAATGGGAATGTTATCGTCGGTAATGGCAGCGCTGATGTCGATATCTTGCGATAATTTACCGGATAACTGAAGGTTGAGCGTAGAATTTACTGAAAGGTCTTGGTTGTTGCCCAAAGAAAGTCCACGAGAAATGGAACCAGATTTATTTAAACCATCGAACTTCAGGAGGTTTTCACTGTTTTTGGATGGTGTAAAAACAAAAGGATTAAAAATTCCGCGTTGCTCAGCAGTAGAGTAGGAGCGTGCCTTGTTGCGATAAACGGTAGAAAAGTTTAGTGGAAACACCCGATAAGTAATGCTGATGGAATCATTTTTTATTGGTGCATTTTTATTTTTTTTCACAAATATTCCTTGCAGAGGAAGGAATTGGTAAGCACTAGTATCGATGTTTTCACCATTGATTTTGAAAGAAGTCGCATCTATGCTGAGTGTATCAATACGAACGGTATCAGCATTCAATACAATTTTTTTGCTCCTTAAGTTAGAAGCTGACTGCCCTAAACTCCAAAGCGGCAGCAAGAAAATGCACGTAAATAGGAGTAGTAATCGCTGCACGATAGGCAATTGTGCGAAGATAGGAGATTGGCAATAGATAATTATCTTCGCCACTCTAATTTATTAAACCATGAAATTGAATTTCCTTACAACGACACTGTGTTGTTTTTATTTTTTAGCAGCTACTGCACAGCTTACTCCAGAAAAATTGCAAGAAGTTGGCCGTGTGAGTGGCGTTGGAATTACCGTTGATGGTAAAAATGTAGTGTATAGTATTTCAGTTCCAAATGTGGAAGAGAATAAAAGCAAGCGCAATTTGTTTTTAATTCCGCTGGCAGGTGGGGCTTCTGTAAAAATAGATAGCGTAGGAAATCTTATAAAAAACAGATTAATTAGCCCAGATGGTTTATACCAATTGAGCACCCAAGAAGTAAAAGTTAAAAAAGTGTTGGGAACAGATTTGTACCCAAATTATCCAAAAAACACTGCTCAAGTATACGACGACTTACATTACAGACATTGGGATAAATGGGAAGATGGTAGTTTTAACCATGTGTTTTTACACAAAATTGAAAATGGAAAACCCGATAAAGGAATTGATTTAATGCCGAATGAACCTTACGATTGTCCTACATTACCAATGGGCGACGAAAACGATTTTACTTTCAGCGCCGATGGTAAATCTGTAATATATGTGTGCAAAAAGAAATTTGGAACAGCTTACGCAATTAGCACCAACACAGAATTATACAGTTATGACATAGCCACACAAAAAACTACAGTGCTTACAAAAGGTGTTGGTTATGATGTTGATCCAGCATTTTCTACAAACGGAAACCTTGCTTGGCTAAGCATGAAACGTGATGGTTTTGAAGCAGATAAAAACGACATTATTGTGAGCGGAAAGGCCGGAGAAATGAACCTCACTGCTGCATGGGATGGAACAGTTGCTTCATTTTTATGGGCTGCCGATGGTAAGAAGATCTATTTTATTGCTGCAGTTGATGGCACTTTGCAATTGTTTGAAGTAGATTACCCTGGAATGAGTAAAAAAACACCAGTAGTTGTGCAACTTACCAACGGAGAATTTGATGTTTCATCTATTATTGGACAATCGGGAAATACTTTGGTAGTAAGCAGAAACGATATGAACCGTGCCCCTGAATTGTATACTTACGACATACCTAAGAAAACGCTTACACAATTGACCAAAGTAAACGATACGTTTTATGCCAATATCCCTAAAAGCAAAATTGAAAAACGATACATGGATACTAAAGACGGGAAGAAAATGCTGGTTTGGGTAATGTATCCGCCAAACTTTGATCCTGCAAAAAAATACCCAACATTACTGTATTGTCAAGGTGGGCCGCAGAGTGCACTTACGCAGATATACTCTTTTCGTTGGAATTTCCAGTTAATGGCTGCCAATGGCTATATTGTGGTGGCGCCTAATAGACGCGGTATGCCGGGTCACGGAGTTGAATGGAACGAGCAAATTAGCAAAGATTGGGGCGGAATGGTTATGATTGACTATCTCATTGCAATAGATTACATGGCCAAAGAGCCATTTGTAGATAAAGAAAGATTAGGTGCAGTTGGTGCCAGTTACGGTGGCTATTCAGTATTTTATTTGGCAGGTATTCACCAAAAAAGATTTAAAACGTTTATTGCGCATGCGGGTGTTTTTAACCTAAAAAGTATGTATGGAACTACCGAAGAAGTTTTCTTTCCTAACTTCGATTGGAATGGCGCGTATTGGGAAAAAGACAATGTAATTGCACAAAAAACATACGCTGATTTTAATCCAATAGAAAAAGTGGGCGAATGGAATACGCCTATGCTCATCACGCATGGCGGCAAAGATTATCGTGTTCCCGAAGGACAAGGTTTTGAAGCTTTTCAGGCTTTGCAGCTTCGTGGAATTAGAAGCAGATTTCTTTACTTACCTGATGAAAACCACTGGATTTTAAAACCACAAAATGCATTGGTGTGGCAAAAAGAATTTTATAGGTGGTTGAAAGAGACTTTGTAGATTGTTTTTCACTTCGCTCAATTTTTGTAACACGAAGGTCACGGAAGATTTAGTAAGGAGTTCTGAGATTTTTTAATGCTGACAGCTTCGCTTCGCTCAATTTTTTAGCACAGAGCTCTCAGAGGAAAGGGCACAGAGCTCACTGAGTTTTTCAAAGAAAAAATTCCCACTTTAAAACTTTAAAGCTTTCAACTTTCAGCTTTCAACTTTTCACTCTTTATTCTCTATGTTATTTTTTTAGCATGCAGTTCACATTGGTCACTGAGCCTTTCGAATTTAGGTTGTACCGCTTAGAGTAAGGAGTAATTTACTTTTTAAAAAACTCCGTGCTAAGTGTTTTATTATTTTTTTAAAGGAGGAGAACTTTATTTTACCTGACGTCATCCAATTTAACATTATAATTGTTAAAGAGTTAACTTTTCTCTCAAAATCCTTACTTTTGCGCGAATGATAAAATCAATGACCGGTTTTGGAAAAAGTGCAGCCACTATTGCAGACAGGCTTGTAACCATTGATGTGCGCGCACTCAATTCCAAACAACTCGACCTTAACCTTAAACTACCCTCCATTTTTCGAGAAAAAGAAGGCGAGATTCGTGCAGAGATTTCTAAAGTGCTGGAACGCGGAAAAGTGGATGTTTTTATCAATATCAAAGCTAAAATCGGAACTACAGAAAGTACATTTAACAAAGAACTAATAAAATCACGCTTTGCAGAATTTAAAGCCTTAGCAGCAGAATTAGGCAGCCCCGAAACAGATTTTCTTCGTTTAGCCATGCAACTTCCGCTCGATAATCAAGAAGAAGAAGAGATATTATTAGATTCAGATTGGAAATTATTTCAGCAGTTATTACAAACAGCGCTAAAACAGCTAAATGATTTTCGAAAAGACGAAGGCAAAGGCTTAGAAACTGAAGTGTTGCAAAGAGTCCATAACATTCAACAATTGTTAATCACCATCTCCACTTTCGAAAACGAACGCGTCGCTCACATTAAAACCAAGTTAAACTCCAAACTGGCTGAACTTAGTGTTCCCGCCATGGACAATAACCGTTTAGAAGAGGAGTTAATATATTACATCGAAAAACTCGATATTTCTGAAGAAAAACAAAGACTAACAGCGCATTGCAATTACTTTATTGAAATTGCTAGAGAAGAAACAGCAAGTGGTCGAAAACTAGGTTTCATTACCCAAGAAATGGGTCGAGAAATTAATACCATTGGCTCCAAAGCCAACCATTCCGAAATGCAAAAGAAAGTGGTTTTAATGAAAGACGAATTAGAAAAAATTAAAGAACAACTCAATAATATTTTGTGAGCGGAAAATTGATCATAATATGTGCACCAAGCGGGGCGGGAAAAACCACCATCGTTCGCCATATTTTGGAAAATATTCCAGGTATAGAATTTTCTGTTTCCGCTACCAATCGTGCACAACGTCCCAATGAAGTAAATGGAGTAGATTATTATTTTATTGATACCGAATCATTTACCCGAAAAATTGCAGGCGACGAATTTCTCGAATGGGAAGAAGTGTATCCAGGAACTTTTTATGGTACACTCAAAAACGAAATAGACCGCATTTGGAACCGTGGAAATCACGTAATTTTTGATGTAGATGTAGAAGGAGGACTCAATATTAAAAGACATTTCGGAAATCGTGCCTTGCTGGTATTTGTACGACCACCATCAATAGAAGTATTAAAAGAACGCCTTTTAGCCCGCGCCACCGAAACCGAAAAAAGCTACAACACCCGCGTAGCAAAAGCCGAACGCGAAATGGAATTCGAAAAGTTTGCTGATTATGTCCTCATCAACGACCAGTTAAAGCAAACTCTTCCCGAAGCTATTCAGATGTCAGAAAATTTCCTTTTTAAAGAAGATTAAATGCACATCGGGCTCTATTTCGGTTCCTTCAATCCCATTCACAACGGGCATTTGGCAGTTGCTGGCTACATGGCGCAATTTACCGCACTCAATCAGGTTTGGTTGGTTGTTTCGCCCCAAAATCCCTTAAAAGAAAAAATAAGTTTGCTCAAAGACCATCACCGTTATGCCATGGTGCAGCGCGCTTTAGAATCTTATTCCTACTTGCGTGTAAGCGATATTGAGTTCCAATTGCCAGTTCCATCTTATACCGTTCACACGCTCGTTGCTTTGCAAGAAAAATATCCACAACACCAGTTTTCCCTCATCATGGGCAGCGATAACCTGCAATCTTTGCACAAATGGAAAAACTTTGACGCCATTTTAGAACACCACCATATTTTTGTTTATCCTCGCAAAGGCTGCGATGGTGGCCAATTTCGCAATCATCCGCACGTAATTTGGGTAGCTGATGCTCCGGAAGTAGAAATCAGCTCCACCTTTATCCGCGAAGCCATCAAAAACAAAAAAAGCGCACAGTTTTTAATGCCTCCCGAAGCTTGGCAATATGCAGATGAAATGCACTTTTATCAATAACAAATGTTTCTGGGCGCTCCGCCGCTCCGTATTTTTAAGGCCATTATCATGTTAAAACAACTGCTCAGTTTTGCAACAACAATGTTGAGCGGCGTCCCGTCTTCGGCCATACAGCCCTCGTTCCTCGGGCGGTATCTGCCTCAGCCAGTAGCGCGGGCATTTTTCTAATACTATAGCTTTATTTCAAACCAGCGCAAATTTAAGTACCAAGGGACTGAAAAAAGTTAAAAGTATAATGTGGGAAAGTATAAAGTGTTTCAATCTAGCAACTTACAACAATGTGGATAGAACAGTTGAGAGAAGAATTTCCGAAATAATCGTTAATAAACCCTTTGTCATATTTCACAACTGGCTTCAAGGCCTTATCTGCTTCGTTGCTTGGATTGTTTTTTAATTATTTAATGAGATTTAATACTCATGTTTAATTCGCTAATAAATAAGTGGGATAAGTTAATTTTTATTGTTTGTTTTTAAAAAAGTCTTTTATCAATTTTGCTATTGCTTTGTCTTTTGATAATAGATTTATTTTTTGCAACTCTTCTACATCAAGTTTATCTTTAGTCCGTCCTGTTAGCATCTTGTTTACAATTAAATCTTTAATGCTGATAAAATAAATCGGAGTTTCGTTATTCAAATAAAAGAGAATTTTATTCTTACTTGCTTCTTCATAATTAACGCCTGTAATGTGATTAAAAACTTCAACTTCATCCAACTCTTTCCCGATTTTAAATAAGAACGGTTTAGAAAAATCAATCTGTTTAATTTTTTCTATGTTTTTTTCAGAATAGCGTAATTCAGAAATTGAATGGCAAATTTTATATTTGTTTTCTTCGCTTGATTTTACCCACAAATCCAAATCGCTCGTGTTGCGAACATAACCATAAAAGTTTATTGCATAGCCACCTACAATAATAAAATCAACATTGTTACGAGTAAAGATTTCTATAATTTCATCAAAATTAGTATTAAACATTATAAATATTGGGCTTTAATAATTTTAAATATTTTTTCAGGTTTTTTTGATTTAATTTTTTGACGGTGTATTAATAAAGTTTGTCTTCTTAATGCCTCCAGATTAATTAATCTTTGCTCATACGATAGATTAGCCATTTGTTGTCTGTTATAGTTTTCTGATTCTTCAAACGAACTAAAAAAAACAATCTCTTTATTGTATTCTACCACTGGTTCAGCGGCTTTTTCTGCTTCGGTACTTGGTTGTTTGGATTGTTTTTTTTTCATCTAGTAAATTTTTTAACTGGGCGTTTGCTCTATTTCAATCTCATAAAAAACAAAGCAATTTACCTTATTTCAATCAATTAATAAAAATGTAGTTTTCATTTCGAATTAATATTAAAAGTCTGCTGAGATTCTTACCAGATATATTTTTAGTCCGATAGACTTTCTCTTCCTTTTCTGCGTTCCTTTGTGTTTTACATTTTATTCTTCTATGAAAAATCTTTTTTCCACGATTTGTTTTCTCGTTCTATTATCACAGATTAATGCTCAGGCTCCAACCGAAAAATCCCTTTTGTGGAAAATATCAGGTAAACAACTTAAATCTTCTTCATACTTATACGGAACATACCATCTTTTATGTCCTGATGATTTACAATTGTCAGATAAAGTGAAAAATGCGGTGATAGCTTCCAGTAAAGTATTTTTAGAACTCGATTTTGATGACCCTGATATGATGCAAAAAATGCAAGCCAATATGCTCATGGAGGGAGACGTATCTATTAAAAATCTACTTCCAGATTCCACATTTCAAAAGGCAAGTAAATCTTTTACGACTACCACAGGTATTTCTCTCGAAATGCTTTCTAAAATGAAACCAATTCTTTTGAGTGCAATGCTTTACCCTTCGCTAATGAAATGCGAATTGTCATCGCCCGAACAAATGTTTGCCACCATGGCCGCAGAACAAAATAAATCGGTTGAAGGTTTAGAAACTGTAGAAGAACAAATGAAAGTAATGGACCAAATTCCTTATTCAGAACAAGCCCAAATGCTAGTAGATTATCTTTTAGAACCAAATAAGTTTAATAAGGAAACAATAGATTTACTGAAGCAATACAAAGAAGGCGATTTAACCGCAATGGAAAAATCAATGAACGATCCTAATCAATCATATTCAAAATACTTAGAGGGAATGTTGCTGCAGCGCAACCGAAACTGGATTCCTATCATTATAAAACAATCTACTGAAAATCCTATCTTTATTGCTGTTGGTGCTGGTCACTTAGCTGGCGAAGAAGGTGTTATTTCTCTTTTAAGAAAACAAGGGTATACAGTATCTCCACTTTAAATCCTTTTTTTTATAGAGGCTTTTTGTTACCTGCTATTTACTACTTTTGCCCCGCTTAAATCGCATATTTTATTAAATGGAAATTCTCATGATTACCGCTCAGTTAATACTGAGCCTCTCAATTTTAGTTATACTTCACGAATTAGGACATTTTATTCCAGCTCGGCTTTTCAAAATACGGGTAGAAAAATTTTACCTATTCTTTGACCCTTGGTTTTCTATTTTCAAAATTAAAAAAGGAGATACAGAATACGGAATCGGTTGGTTGCCTTTAGGCGGTTATGTTAAAATCGCTGGTATGATTGACGAATCTATGGACAAAGAACAAATGAAACAACCAGCTCAGCCTTGGGAGTTTCGTGCTAAGCCAGCATGGCAGCGTCTTATCGTTATGATTGGTGGCGTTACCGTAAATTTAATTTTAGGGATGTTTATTTATGCAATGGTACTTTTCGTTTGGGGTAAAGAGTTTTTACCCATTAAAAATGTTACCAATGGAATAATGGTTTCTGATAGTCTAATTTATAATGCAGGATTTAGAAATGGTGACCAACTCTTAGAAGTAAATGGAATTGTTCCAGAAGACTTTAGAGATGCAAACCTGGCTTTGTTACTAGAGACTTCTACATTTGCAAAAGTTAGAAGAAATAACGAAATCATAAATATTCCTATAGCGCCAAACTTAGCTGAAAAAATAATAGAATTAAAACAACCTGTTGCATTTTATGAAGCTTTTCCGGCTGTAATTGCTGAAATACCAGATACTTCAGGGGCCAAAATTGCAGGATTAAAAGTAGATGACCAGATTATTGCTATTAACCAACAATCAGTAAAATGGTTTGCAGAACTTTCGGAGACTTTAAAGCCATTAAGCGGTAAAAAAGCAGATGTTACTGTTTTGCGTGGAACAGATTCAGTTACGGTAGTTTGCCTTATCTCAAACGAGGGAAGAATTGGTTTTACTCCTTACGGACCAGACAAGTTCTTTAAAACTGAAATTAAAAGATATTCCTTTTTTGCATCATTCCCAGCTGGAATAAAAACAGGAGCTGAGACGCTTGGCAATTATGTAAAACAATTTAAATTGGTGTTTACAAAAGCGGGAGCCAAACAAGTTGGTGGTTTTGCTTCCATGGCAAAGCAATTTGATTCCGAATGGGACTGGAAAAAGTTTTGGGGCTTTACGGCTTTTCTTTCAATTGCTTTGGCATTTATGAATATCTTACCAATTCCAGCATTAGATGGTGGTCACGTTGTATTTCTAATCTATGAAATGATTACAGGGAAACAGCCAAACGAAAAATTCCTCGAAAAGGCGCAGTTAGTTGGAATGGTGTTGTTGTTAAGTTTGCTCTTATTTGCAAACGGAAACGATTTGTATAAATGGATTGTAAAGTTAATGGGCTAAACAATTATTAGCGCATTTCCCAATTCACAACTAAATTTTCCCAAGCTAAAGAAACATTTCCGTTTCCATTTTCGGAAGCAACTTTGTAAGTTAATCGTTCGTTAAAAGTAGATGATTTATCAGGCATCGCACTTATACGCAAAGCGTCTTTACTTTCATCATATTTATAAGAACCCCATTGGTCAGGAACCGAATTAAAAATAATTGTCCACTCTTTCTCACCAGGAATAGTAAACAATGCATATTTCCCAGCTTTTAATGCTTTTCCTCCAACTTTGCAATCACGACTTACTTCAATAGTAGTTGCTTCGTTTGCTCCAGAGCGCCACACCTTGTCAAAAGGAACCAATTCGCCCCATATTTTTCTGCCTTTTACTGCAGGAGAGCCATAAGCAATACTAACTTTTAAATCGTTGATTGTGCCTTCTGCAACTAGAGGAGGACTCGGTCTTTCATCTTTTTTCGCCATAGAAACAACATTCTTATCTTTTGTTTCTGTTTTAGTAGTTTGTGAATTGGCGTTTATTGCAAAGCAAAAAGAGATTGACAATAATAAAAAACGAGATGTTTTTGATGAGATTTTCATAATTTTAATTAAGGATTTTCAAATATACAATTTAAATTGTTTGTACGATTTCGTGCTTATTAATTATCAGGTTTTAGAATTAACGGATTTTCTGCTTGTTGTAGTATTTGTTTTTTATCCATTAACTGCAATCTAAAACCATTGCTGTTATAAAGCTCTGCCTGATCGCTATAATGAGGAGCCATAAAATAGCCACTTTGACCTGTAGGTAAAACACTTAAGCTATGTTCAATGTCTGAAAAATCAATTATTCTTCTCATTGCTGGACCAAATTTAACTACGTTATTTCCAGATGAATCAAGATTAAAGCCTGTATTATTTATAACCTCATTTCCCCCATTAATTTCAAAAGGACCTACATTAAAGAAAAAATTGAATGGTTTTCTTCTTCCAATAGGATGCACATGTTCTAGTGTATGAACTTTTTTCCATTTCCAATTTAACTCTTCTTTCCCAAATTGACTCTTTAACTCAGCTTTCATATTAAACCAAGCATCTTTTACAATCACTGCCCGAATCTCTTCTTTTTCTGTTTGTACGTTATTCCACCAAATTGATGAATATTTACTAATTAAACCAGGATATGAAGTCTTCATAAAATGTGTATTCATGTAGTTATTAAAAAGGGTAGAACCCAATTCATCTTCCATGGCACCTTTCAAAATATAATAAATCCATCTATAATATATAACAGCTCCAATAGATTCAAGGCCATGTTCTCCTTCCCAACTTGATAATCTATTTGCAGTTTCAGTTCTTATCTCTTGTTCATCTATTGAGCCAAGAATCTGCAGTAATTGCTTTGAAAAAATCTCGTAAGTACTACTTTTTCCGTTTGTTATCAGCTTTTTCATTTCATCAACATTCCAATCTCCTTTTGCTTGTATATTATTTACAATTTCAACTGCTCTATTTTCTGGTACATAATATCCTGGATATAATTTCCCCAACGAAACACTATCTGGTTGTGTATTGGCAGAATATACAAACCCTGATGCAGGATTTTCTGAATGAGGATTCGATTCAAATGGGTACCAGCCTAAAGGTTCATCTTGTCCATTTGCACCATTTAAAAATCGCTTAGATTGTAACCCTTCTCTTCGTTTTACAAGTTTTGCACTAGCCCACCAAGCAATGTTTCCTTCGTTATCGCCATACATTACATTTAATCCAGGTGCATCAACCATGCTAGCTCCTAATTTGGCTTCTGCCATGCTTTTAGCATGATTCATTTTATAAGTAGCTTCTAAGTTTCGCGAAGGAAATTTTAAGTATGACCACCAAATAGAAACATTTTGTTTTGTTTTAGGGAATGTTTCAAAAACACTATTAATAATGGGACCATGTGGAGATTCAGCTACTTTTAACTGCACGGAAACTGAATCTTTTACTTTTATCTCTTCGCTTCTAAATGTTAAAGGTGTCCATGCGTTATTATATTTCACATTGTCACCTTCTCTTTCTTCGTAATAGAAATCAGCATCGTCGTTTTCAAACATTGTTAAACCATTCGCACAAAAATCATTATGCCCTATAAGTGCGAATGGAAATCCAGCAAGAAAATTTCCATAAAAACGAAATCCTGGATATTCAATATGTGCCTCGTACCAAACCGAAGGCTGTGCATAGCCCATATGCGTATCGTTACAAAAAAGTGTCTTTTTATTTTTTGTTTTTGAAGGAGCAAGCACCCATGAATTTGAACCTATCCAAGGAGAAACTGGGTATTTGTCTAGAATTGAATTTACCTCTTTAGAGAAATTTGCATTCTGTGCAATAATAGCAGCATCTGTTTTGTTTAAAAGGCTTCCAGCCGGCCACCCTAAATTTAAGTCCTCCATGTATTTATCGCCCACTTTTTGTGCCATCGCTTCTATCATAGGATCGTGCCTAAAGCCTTCTGCAAATCCTAAGGCCATATATCCAGATATAAGGAAGATATCTTCTAACTTAAATGACTCTTTTGGTATTCCAATCAATGTAAATTCAAAGGGCAATTTTCCATTGTCTATATATAAATTAACTCCTTTAACGTAAGCTAATGCACTTTTTACTATTTGAGTATCTCCATTTTTTAAAAATTCTTTGGCCGACAATTCTGCATGTTTCTTTAAACCAATAGTTCTAAAGAATTTATCAGTTTTTATTAAACCATTTCCCAAAACTTCAGACAACCTGCCACTTGCTAATCTTCTAATTAACTCTAATTGAAAAAGCCTGTCTTGAGCAACTACGTAACCAAGAGCGGTATAGACATCTGTTTCATTTTGAGCATAAATATGTGGAATACCATAAGAATCGTAATATACTTCAACTTTGTTGTTTAGACCTTTCAAGGCAATTTCACCTTCATAGAGTGGTTGAAATGTTCTGAGCCAGTACCAAATGCCAAATCCAGCAAAAAGTAATACGATTACTAAAACTATTATTATTTTACGAACCATAAATCATTAATAGAAAGGTGAAATTTACACAATCCATTTGTAGAATTGCTAATCAACCGATAATGAATCTAAATTTCCATCAATTACTAAAGAATAAAGCGATTGAAGGCTATTTAAACTGTAGTTTACAGTGTTACTTAGAATAATTATTGAGCTGTGATCACTTAAGTTACGCAAGAAAAAAGTCCTATAACCTCGCCACCATCCTGTATGATATACAATTTTTTTATTTGGATTAGTTTGATTAATTCTCCATCCATATCCATAATTTCTCCAACCTTTTAGTTCTGGATTTGCGGGTAAATATGCCTTTTCGATATTTTTTGATTGTATGATATTTCCATTATACAATTCCTGATCCCAGAGAAACATATCATCTACTGTAGAAAAGACATTCTTGTCTCCAGTAATTCCATTGAAGCAGTCGTTAGGAGCTTTCCATCTTCCGTTTCTTTCATATCCTGAAACATTTCCTGGCTGATTAGCATTTTCACATTTGCTATAAATGCTTGTATTTTTCATTCCAATTGGATTAAAAAATGCTAGCTCCATAAATTTGCTAAACCTCATTTTTGTTATGTTTTCAATAATTGCGGAAAGCACTGCATATCCTGTATTGCTGTAGGAATGTCTTGTATCAGGTTGAAAATATAAATCTGGAGCATTTTTTTCAAAAAGCTGCATCATTTTTTGATTGCTCAATGGTTTTTCCTTATCAAGCCAGATAGGATCTACAAACCAACGATAATCAGGCAAACCCGACCGATGTGCTAATAAATGCTGAATTTTTATATTTTTATATGGAAATTTAGGATAAAATCTGGTTACGTAATCTGTAAATTCGAGCAAACCTTTTTCTTCCAACAAAATAACTGCGGCAGCTGTAAATTGCTTACTTACCGAAGCCAACTGAAAAATGCTGTTTGTGCTCAATGTGTCTTTGCTTTCCAAATTGGCATACCCAAAAGCTCCTTTATAAACTGTTTGATTATTTACCGAAATCAAAACAGAACCATTAAAACCAAACGTCTTTCTTAATTTGATAAATGTATTTTCAAAAACAGGAATATTTTTTCTGGCTTTTATTTTAACATATAAATAATTTAATTGTGTAGAAATAATTTCTTTATTTAAAAATATCTCAGCTTCTCCACTAAAACATTTTAATGATAAAAAAATAAATAAAAATTTAATTATTATGCTTCTCACAATTATCTTTTACAAAGCAGCAAAATAATTTTAGAATGCCTTCCTTATAGTTTGATGTTACTTAAGTTTTAACTAATTAAATGTTAATAAACAACCTAAATAAAATTACTTTTTTCCTGTTAGATAATTATTTACCTGCTCATTTATATTTTTTCTGATATTAAACCAAAATAAATTATAATCAGCAACATGATAATTTTTTAAGTTAATAAATATTCTTCCGGTAACTCTTGGTTCATTTATCCAGAGTATACCATCATTTACTTTAGCATCATTTATTTTTTTTACTACCTTATTAAATTTCCAAGTAATTCCACCTAAATTATTTTCTCTTCCAACCAATTTATTATCAGTTGTCCAACTTAACGGATTTACACAAAGTGCATTTTTATATCCAGCACTTTCATAATTTGGCGGATAGTAATTAAAAGCATAAGTACACCAGGAATTAAAACAAAAAGCATCTCCCGGATTGTTACAAATTTTTATTTCTTTAAAATAGCCTTCATTTACAGGCATTCCAACTAAATACGCCGTAACAAAAAGTTTTATTAAATCCGTACCTTCAATCTCCTCTTTAATTAATTTACCGGCATGCTGGGTTCCTTGGCTATGTCCAGCAATTATAAATGGTCTTCCTTGATTATAATTTTTTAAATAAAAATAAAAGGCAGCTTTGCAATCGTCGTAAGCTAATTTCAAAGCGGCTTCACCACTTTTTTTATCTTTTGTAAAATAGGAAGATATATGAGCTTGCCTATATCTCGGAGCATAAATTCTGCATGAACCATTAAATACAGTTGCTTGATTTAAAATGGCACTCTCGTCAACACTTTTATTTATTTTTATATCATTTACATCTGCGTTCCATTTAAAATCGTTTTGTGGAACATCTAAAAATAAAGTTGGATGAATAAAGAAAACATCAACAGCAGCTGTTGCTTGTTCGTCTTTAACAGATTTATTAGGTACCGAATCGGCCATGTCTTTTTTCGAAGGCAAAGCACACCAATGTTTATCTAAAGAATAATCCGGAGCTGGAGGTTGAAATGTTGCGTCAAAACCTGCGTTTAGCAATGGTGGAACGAAATTGTTTTTTGTAAATCTACTTTTGCATCCCTCAGCCGAAAGCAAAACAAGCAGAATTAATATTATTTTCTTCACATTAATTGTGTATTTAAAATCCACATAAAATTAGTTTAAAAAGTGTGTAAAATGACAAAGTCCCATATTATAGGGACTTTATCATTCATTTAACAACAACCATTCACTTCACTAACCCAACATTGTTTTAACAAGCTGCGAGATTATTTTACCATCCGCTTTTCCAGCAAGTCTTTGGGTAGCCAATCCCATTACTTTGCCCATTTCTTTTGCTGATGTTGCACCTGTTTCAATAATAATTTTATTTATTTCAATTTTAATTTCTTCTTCAGATAATTGTTGAGGAAGATATTTTTCTATAACAGCAGATTGAAACAATTCTACATCTGCCATATCTTGACGAGCTTGCGAAATATAAATTTCAGCAGCGTCTTTTCTTTGTTTCACTAATTTCTGAAGTAATTTATTTTCATCTGCTTCATTAATTTCAGCAGCAACTCCACCTGCTGTTTTTGCTAGTAAAACAGCAGATTTTATTGCACGCAAAGCTTCTAATTTATCTTTCTCCTTTGCTAACATTGCTGTTTTTATATCAGCATTTATTTTTTCTTCTAAGCTCATTTTATTTTATTCTAAATATTAATCAACATTATCATGTAAAAATGAATTGTTCGGACGGAAGGTTAATTTCTTGTCATCTGGATTTTCATTTAACGTATAACGAGAAACATTGCTATCTGAAGAATGATTCACATTTTCTAACTTCACATTTCTTCTTCTGAAAGCTGGAATACTTTCTAATTCAGAAATTGATGATGGTGACTTAATTTTTGTACTTAGCAATTTTAAATTCTCCAAACGTTCTTTGGACCTTCTTACTTGCTCGTCTTCATCTGTTTTGAAATCAAATTCCTTAGACTGTGAAGCATTTTCAGAATTTGTAACAACCGTAAATTGTAATTCAGGTCTGCTATCTGCATCTTTTATTAATACATCAGTATCATGATTGTTATCTATTGTTGTTGATTGAATTACTTCTCTATCTATAAAATTGTTTGCAATTGGATTAACAGGAGTAAAATCTGTTTTCTGAGCATGATTTGCAGTAGTTTTTTCCATTTCTATTACTACTCTAGGAGCATCATTTTGACCTATTTCAAAACCAGTTGCAATTAATGTAACACATACTTTATCTCCCAAAGTTTTGTCTGTTCCTGTTCCGAATATTACGTTAGCATCGGCTCCGGCCTCTTCTTGCACGAAATCAATTATTTCGCCAATTTCATCCATTTGCACTTCTTCATTACCACAAGTAATGTTGATTAAGATATGTTTTGCTCCATTAATCTTATTGTCGTTTAACAAAGGTGATGCAAGCGCTAATTCAGCTGCACGCATTGCACGGTTTTCACCTTCTGCCATTGCAGAACCCATAATTGCAGCTCCACCGTTTGTCATTACCGTTTGAACGTCAGCAAAATCTACGTTGATATAACCCGTTACAGTGATAATTTCCGCGATTCCTTTTGCTGCAGTTGTAAGTACGTTATCTGCTTGTTCAAAAGCTGATTTTAAACTTAAGTTTCCAAAAATTTCTCTTAGTTTATCATTGGAAATTACTAAAAGCGTATCAACAGCATTGCGCAATTCATTTAATCCTTCTTCTGCTTGGGCTCTTCTTTTTGAGCCTTCAAATTTGAACGGAATCGTTACTATTCCAACAGTTAAAATTCCCATTTCTTTCGCTGCTGTTGCAATAACAGGAGCGGCTCCAGTTCCTGTTCCTCCACCCATTCCTGCAGTTACAAATACCATTTTAGTGTTGTTTGCAAGAATCTTTTTTAATTCATCAATATTTTCAATGGCTGCATTCTTACCTACTTCAGGAATTGCACCTGCTCCGCGGCCTTCTGTTAAGGTTGAACCTAACTGAATTTTAGTTGGAATAGGGCTAGCGTCTAACGCTTGTTGATCTGTGTTACAAATAATGAAGTCTACACCTTTAATTCCTTGACGGAACATGTGATTTACAGCATTGCTTCCACCTCCGCCAACTCCAATTACTTTTATAATTGATTCGGGTTCTTTAGGTAGGTCAAATTTTACATTAATTTCTGTTTTGTTTAACATGGCTAATTTGTTTATTGTGGTTGTTGTTGTGGTTTTCTTTTATGAGTTTTTGTCGTTATCGTCTTCAAAGAAGTTTTTAGTTTTTGCGAATAGTGCATCAAAAAAACCTCCTGATTTTGTTTCTTTCTTTTCTGTTTTAGGTAAAAAATCGTTGCGTAATCTCTTGCTATCGCTCAGTTCAAATCCTTTAATAACAAGTCCAACTGAAGTGGCAAACATCGGAGAAGCAATTTCATCGGCTCCTTTTGCAAGGTGCTCGTTAGGATAACCTATGCGTGTATCCATTCCGGTCATGTATTCAATAAGTTGAGAAACATGTTTCAGCTTAGCACCTCCTCCAGTTACTACTATTCCTGCAATTAATCTCTTCTCGTATCCTGAGTTTTTTATTTCGTAATAAATATGCTCTATGATATCTTCCATCCTCGCTTGAATAATGTTTGCCAAGTTTTTCAAGCTTATTTCCTTTGGTTCTCTGCCTCTTAATCCAGGAATAGATACAATTTCATTGTCTTTGCTTTCGCTCGATAACGCTGAACCAAACCTGATTTTTAGCATTTCTGCTTGGTCTTTTATAATTGAACAACCTTCTTTGATGTCTTCTGTAATAATATCGCCACCAAGTGCAATTACTGCAGTATGTCTAATGATTCCTTCTTGGAAAATAGCAATATCTGTTGTTCCGCCTCCAATATCAATTAATGCTACACCAGCTTCTTTTTCTTCTTTGCTCAACACAGCTTCAGCAGATGCTAATGGTTCAAGAATTAAATCAGAAGCTTCTAGATTGGCGCGTGTAACACATTTGTAAATGTTTTTGGCAGCCGCAATTTGCCCTGTTATAATGTGGAAATTGGCTTCCATTCTAATACCACACATTCCAATAGGGTCTTTTATGCCTTTTTCGTTATCTATAATGTATTCCTGTGGTAATGCATGAATTATTTCTTCACCAGGCAACATTACCAGTTTAAACATGTCTTGCGTTAATGCCTCAATGTCGAGTTGACTAATTTCATTGTCATAATTATTGCGCATCAATACTCCATGGTGTTGAATGCTTTTTATGTGCTGACCTGCAATGCCAACATTTACAAACTTAATGTCGACACCAGATTTGTTTTCAGCCTCATCTACCGCCGCTCGAATACTTTGCACTGTTCGTTCTATGTTCGAAACAACTCCTCGTTTTACACCGATAGAAGTTGATCTTCCATAGCCTAATATTTCTATTTTGCCGTGTTCATTCTTGCGCCCTACCATGGCTACAATCTTGGTAGTGCCAATGTCTAAACCTACAATGATTTCTGAGTCCATCGTTAATTAAGTGTTGTTTTAGTACAAATGAGTTGATCGTGAAATTTTAGGTTAATCAAAGCGTATTCTTTCCACCCCGATTGTGGTAATCCTTTCAAATAGAAAAGTTTTAACTTTCTGAGCTTCTCTTTTAAATTGGTTTTATCTCCAATCAAGATGGCGTCTGCCCCAAGTTTGGGAATCATTTCTATTTCTTTATCTGGTCTTACAAATAGTTGTTCTGTCAAATCTAATAGGAAACTATCTTTTGAAATTTCTGAAGCAATCTCATATAAATCATCAATAACTGCTTTTTGAGAAATCGAATCATTCTTAATGATAGCTCCAATTGAAGTGTTTAGTTTATAATATGGGTCAAAAATAAATCCTGTTGCCACAGGAACTCTTGCTGTATAATCCATACTTTCTGGCATAAACTTTCCATTTAAATCTAAATAATAGCTTTCTCCTGAACCATCTATAACACGTAAGAGGGGCACTTTTTGTGTGATGTTAATGTTCAATTCTCCATTTATGTTGAAGAACACCACCACGGAATCAATATTCGGTTGCTCAGAAATGGCCTTTTCAACTTCCATTGTATTGATTTCCACCAAAGGAGCGTTTTTAAATGCAAATCCTTTGTTTTTTAGTATTTCAGCAGCATCTGCTTTGTTTATAAAATGAAGACTTGTATCGCCAACTATATTTATGTTCACTTTTTGACAAAGCACATGCTTCTTTTGGCTTTGGATAAAGCCAAGAAACACAATGATTAAAACCATTGAGCCGAAGAATACTATCATTCTAACAACTTTATTTTTCATATCGTTTGAAGATTAGCAGTTAAACAATCTTTAATTGGCCTTACAAACTGGTCAATATCTCCAGCGCCGAGTGTTAGTAGAATTTCAGGTTGTTTCTCAATGATGGTAGAAACAAGCTGTTCTTTTTGGCAGAGCATTTTATTGAAGCTTTTTATTTTCTCAAGTAGGGCGGAAGATGTGACTCCTTCAATAGGTGTTTCTCTTGCGGGATAAATGTCTAATAGAATAATATCATCCAATAAAGATAATGATGTAGCGAATTCATCATAAAAATCGCGCGTTCTGGAGAACAAATGCGGCTGGAAAACACCTGTTAATTTTTTGTTTGGATATAAAGATTTTACAGAATTGATGCATGCTGATAATTCAGCTGGATGATGCGCATAGTCATCAATATAAATGCACTTCTCACTTCTAACAATGTATTCGAATCTACGTTTTACACCTTTAAAATTTTCAAGTGCCTTTCTTATATCTGCATCTTCAACTCCATGATAATGACAAATTGCAGTTGCCGCCAATGCATTTTCTACATTGTGAAATCCACCAAGACCTAACTGAAGGTTTTCAATGATGTGTCCTTCTATATTTATGGAGAAATGATAAATATCTCCCACTAACTTGCAATTTTGTAATTGTATTTGGGCTGGTAATTTTGTGTGGTATTTTTTCGATTTCTCAATCCATTTGGCATCCATTTCAATACCAGCCTTTGTAATTAAAAAGCCATTTGTATTGGTTTTTTCTGCAAATAAATTGAATGACTCAATTAAATCTTCTCGTTTCCCATAAATATCTAAATGGTCCGCATCTGTAGAAGTTATGATTGAGCTATATGGACTTAATTGGAGAAATGAGCGGTCGTATTCATCAGCTTCAACAACCAATAAGGAAGATTTATTTCCAGCCAAATAGTTACTGTTATAATTCACTGCAATACCTCCAAGAAAAGCAACTGGATTCATACCCGCTTCTTGCAATATATGCGCAATCATAGTTGAAGTCGTAGTCTTACCATGAGTTCCTGCTACTGCAAGTGTTTTATGATTTGCTGATATTATTCCAAGAATTTGCGCCCTTTTGTAAAGTATTACGCCTTTTTCTTTGAGGTAATTAAATTGTTTATGGTCTTTAGGAATAGCCGGTGTATAAATCACCAGAACTTCTGATGCAGAAACATGTCCTTTTAAAATTTCAGGTAAGGTCTCAATTGCGTCTTCATAAGTTAAATACATTCCTTCTGCTACCAACTCCTCAGTTAATGTGGTGCTGGTTTTATCATAACCTCCAGCTGAAATGCCTCTTTGCAGGAAGTACCTTCCCAAAGCGCTCATTCCAATTCCTCCAGCACCTAAAAAATATACATATTTCACGTTCTCCAGGTTCATCTTTTGGCTGGTATTAGTGAATAAATTTCATCTACAATCTTATTGGCTGCGTTTTCTCTTCCTAGTTTCGCGCTGTTTTCGGTCATTGTTTTTTGTTGAGATTGGTCATTTACCAAATTCAACATTTCAGTTACCAAGACTTCCCTTGCTTTTTCATCTTTAATCATTATTGCCGCTCCTGCATTTACTAATGTTAATGCATTTTGGGTTTGATGATCTTCAGCTGCAAATGGAAAAGGAACCAAAATACTTGGCTTTTTTACTAAGCACAATTCAGATACAGCAATTGCTCCCGCACGACTCACTACCAAATCTGCTGCTGCATAAGCCAAATCCATTTCTTTTATAAAATCGAATGCTTTAATTGTAGACGTTTGTTGACTTTCAACTACATTTTTGGCTTTTTCATAAAAGGGTTTTCCCGTTTGCCATAAAAGTTGAATGCCTGCTGCTTTTATTTTAGAAATTCCAGCAGCAACGCTTTCATTTATAGACAATGCTCCTAAACTTCCTCCAATAACAAGTACTGTAAATATTTCTGGATTTAATGCGAAGTGAATTTGCCCTTTTCCTCTTTTTCCGTCTTGCTCTACAATTTCCTGTCGAACTGGATTACCAGTAAGTTTTAACTTTTTAGCAGGGAAAAATTTCTCCATTCCTTCAAATGCCACACAAATGGTATTAACCCTTTTCCCAAGAAATTTATTTGTAACTCCAGCATGTGCGTTTTGCTCTTGAATTAGGGAAGGAATATTTTTAGCAGTTGCAGCATAAAGTAAAGCTCCACTTGCATAACCACCTACACCAATAGCAACGTCGGGTTTAAAATCAGAGATTATTTTCATAGAAGCCCTTAAAGCACCTATGAATTTAAAAGGAACCAATAAGTTAGAGATGCTCAATGACCTTTTAATTCCTGAAATGGTAAGACCAATAATTTTGTAACCGGCGGCAGGAACTTTTTCCATCTCCATTTTACCTTTGGCCCCAACAAAAAGTATTTCTGCAGTAGGTTCCCTGCGTTTGATTTCGTTTGCAATAGCAACTGCTGGAAAGATATGTCCTCCAGTTCCGCCTCCTGATATGATGAATTTACTCATTTTCAGTTACCTCCTCTCCTTGTTCTTCCTTTACACAAAAACGACTAACACACAGAATTATCCCTATAGAAATACTCGTAAACCAAATAGATGTACCTCCCATACTCACCAATGGCAATGCTTGTCCTGTTACTGGAAATAAATTCACGGCAACAGCCATGTTTATAAATGCCTGAAATACAAGCATTAAACTTATACCTACTGCCAGAAAAGTTGCGAATGCTTGAGGGCTATACCTTACCATTTTTATTACCCTGAAAAACAAAATCAAGTACATAAACAACAAAAAGGTAGCTCCCACAAAACCGTATTCTTCTATAATAAATGCAAAGATGAAGTCAGAGTAAGATTGCGGTAAAAAGTTCCTTTGCGAGCTGTTTCCGGGGCCTTTCCCCAAAATACCCCCATTGGCAATGGCTATTTTTGCTTGTTCAGATTGGTAATTTGATTCTGAATCACCACTTCTAAAGTTCTCAATTCGCGCTTTCCACGTACCAATTCTTCCGGGTAAATCAAAGTTGAGCGCAATAATGATAAACAGCACAAATCCTATTATGCCTAATGCCACAAGCATGAAGAGGTGTTTTAGATTTACCCTCCCAATAAATAAAATAATCAAACAGGTAACAAAAAGTATTGCTGCCGTTGAAAAGTTCTCAGGTAAAATTAAAATGCATGTTAAACCTATAGGAATCATCAATGGAATAAATGATTCTTTAAAATCTTTAATATTATCTTGTTTTCTTGAAAGTAATCTCGCCAAATACATGATTAATGCAAGTTTTGCAAAATCAGATGTTTGGAAGGATACGTTTATTAAAGGAACAGTAATCCACCTGCTAGCATCATTCACTTTGCCACCTAAAAGCGTTATTGCTAACAATGGAAAAGCAACCCAAATAGCAAGTTGACCAATTCTTGAGAAAATTTTATAATTAGCGAGGTGTGTGAAATACATTAAAAACAGACCAGTTACAACCAAACCTAAGTGTTTAATCATGTAATGTTCTGTATCGCCACCTTGCTTTGAATATGCCAACGAGCCTGTTGCGCTGTATACTGCTAATACCGATATTACCGAAAGGATAATCACCACGATCCAAATGGTGCGGTCTCCTTTAGCATAAATTTTCGGCATTTTTATGGTACTCATTGCAATACAGTATTTTAAAGTTCTCTTACAGCTTGTTTAAATTGACGACCTCTGTCTTCGTAGTTCTCAAATAAGTCGAAGCTGGCACACGCAGGAGAAAGTAAAACAGCATCTCCTTTTTTACCAATTAAGTAAGCCGCTTTCACAGCTTCCTTTGCGCTTTGTGTATCCACAATTTGTTCAATGATTCCTTTAAAGGCATCATGAATTTTTTGATTGTCTTTACCCATGCACACAATTGCTTTTACCCTCTGCTTTACCAAATCTGTAAGCATTTCATAATCATTTCCCTTATCTACTCCGCCAACAATCCAAATGATAGGATTATTTACGCTTTCAAGAGCATACCATGTTGAGTTCACATTAGTAGCCTTAGAATCATTAATGAACTCAATGCCATGCACTTTGGCAACAAACTCAAGTCTGTGCTCAATGTTCTCGAAATCCATAAGGCTTTCGCGTACAATTTCTTTGCGGATATCCCACACTCTTGCAGCTATTCCAGCTGCCATTGAGTTGTACTGGTTGTGTTTGCCTTGTAAGGCGAGGTCGAAAATAGACATAGTAAATGGATCAGGTTGTGTGTTAAAATGAATTAAATTGTCTTTTATATAAGCTCCATTTTGCACCTCACTTGTAAGAGAGAAGGGCAAAACCTTAGGAGTAATTTTTAAGTTTTTTATGTAAGCGTGAATAATTGAATCGTCTTGGCAATAAATAAATACGCCGTTTTTGTCCATGTTTTGAATGACTCTGAATTTTGAAAACACATAGTTTTGTAATTCATAGTCATACCTATCTAAATGATCTGGTGTTATATTCAAGAGAATGGCTACATCTGCTTTAAATTCGTACATGCCATCTAATTGAAAACTGCTCAGTTCTAAAATGAAATAGTCATAATTGAAATCAGCAACTTGTCTTGCAAAACTTGTCCCTACATTTCCACCTAAACCAACATTGTAACCTGCTTTTTTGAAAATATGATAGGTAAGTAGGGTAGTTGTGGTTTTGCCGTTAGTTCCTGTTATTACAATGAGCTTTGCTTTAGTATAGCGAGCCGCAAATTCTATCTCAGAAATTACTTTTATTCCTCTTTTATGAGCCTCCACAATAATTGGAGCCTTATCAGGAATTCCAGGGCTTTTAATAATCAATTCCGCCTCAAGAATTTTTTCAGAAGTATGCTTTTCTTCTTCAAAAGGAATTGAAAATGTTAATAATTCGTTTTTGTATTTATCAGCAATTTTGCCTTTATCAGAAACAAAAACCTCCCATCCTTGCTTAAGCGCAAGCACAGCAGTTCCAATACCGCTTTCGCCAGCACCAAGAATTGCTAATTTGGGAGTCTGTGTTTTCATTAACGTAGTTTCAGGGTTACAATGGTCAGTACCGCCAAGGCTACACCGACTATCCAAAAGCGGGAAACAATTTTTGCTTCGTGAAACCCAAGTTTTTGATAATGGTGATGTAGTGGGGCCATTTTGAATATTCTGCGTCCTTCACCAAATCGCTTTTTTGTAAATTTGAAGTAGCTCACTTGCAAAACCACACTTAAGTTTTCAACCAGGTAAATGCCACAGAAAATTGGAATAAGCAATTCTTTTCTTAGTGCTATTGCCACAACAGCAACTATTCCTCCCAGCGCCAAAGAACCGGTGTCACCCATGAATATTTGAGCAGGGTAGGAATTGTACCATAAAAAACCTACACAAGCCCCAACGAAAGCGCTCATGTAAATAACCACCTCACCCGAATCTGGTATGTACATTACATTCAGGTAATCTGCAAAAATTAAGTTACCAGATATGTAAGCAAAAACTGATAAAACAAAACCAATAATAGCGGTAGTTCCAGCAGCCAAGCCATCTAATCCGTCAGTCATATTTGCCCCATTGGAAACGGCTGTTATTATAAAGATTACAATAACTATGTAAATGAGCCATGACCATTTTTCATAACCATCACCCAAAAATGATATCAGTTTTGAATAATTAAATTCATGATTTTTTACAAATGGTATTGTAGTTATAGGAATCTTTACATCAACATATTTGGCATTTTCAGCCGCAATTACTTCTTCAGAAACATTTTCGGGTAAAGCATTACTTAAAGTAGTTTGCGATTTTATATCTGAACCTACAATCTCCCGGCGCATTGTTACATCTGGATGATAGAACAACGCAGCCCCAACCAAAATACCAACACCAATTTGACCTACTACTTTAAACCTGCCAGCAAGACCTTCTTTGTTTTTTTTGAAGACCTTAATGTAGTCATCCAAAAAACCAATTAACCCTAGTAATATTGTAGATATTATAAGTATTACAATATAGATATTGTGAAGTTTTGCAAATAGTAACGTCGGAATTAGAATACAAGCTAGAATAATCAATCCTCCCATAGTAGGTGTACCTTGTTTTGACATTTGTCCAGCCAAACCTAGGTCTCTGATAGTTTCTCCTACCTGCTGCACTTGTAGAAAGCGAATAATTTTCTTTCCGAAAATCAAAGAAATCCCCAAAGAAGTGATAAGAGCCATTGCAGCTCTAAAAGAGATGAATTGGAATACTCCAGCTCCTGGGAATTCCAGGAATTTGTCAAGATATTGGAATAAGTAGTACAGCATCAGTTATCCATGTTTTTGAAGGTTTCTTTTAATTCTTCTAAATCATCGAATGGGTTTTTTACTCCCTTTATTTCTTGATATTTCTCATGCCCTTTCCCTGCAATTAATATAATGTCCCCACTTTGAGCCAAGGCAAAAGCAGTTTTTATTGCTTCTTTGCGATCCACAATTGCCAATGACTTTCTGCTTAAAGAAGCGTCAATTCCTTTTTTCATTTGAGCTATAATCTCATTTGGATCTTCTGATCTTGGATTATCGGAAGTTAGAATCACTTTATCGCTTAATTCTGCTGCAATTCTTGCCATTTCTGGTCTTTTAGTGGCATCTCTATCACCTCCGCAGCCTACAACAGTTATTACCTGCTCATTGCCTGTTCTTATTTCTTTTATAGTATTCAATACATTTTTTAATGCATCTGGAGTATGCGCATAATCAACTATACCTGTTACTTTATTAGTAGATTGCAAATATTGGAACCGGCCTTCAACACTTCTTAAATCACTCAATGTTGTTAAAACACTCAATTTTTCTTTACCAAGTTCAACTGCTGTAGCGTAAACTGCCAATAAATTATACGCATTAAAATTGCCTATTAAATGCGTCCAAACTTCGTTTTCATTAATTCTTAAGAGCATTCCACTTAATTGCTTTTCTAAAATCTTGCAGCTGTAATCTGCGTTGGGACTTAAACCATAAGTCCTAATATTAGATTTTGTTTCACTAGCCATTACTGGTCCGTTTGCATCATCTTTATTTATAATACAAAAGGAATCTGAACCTAATTGATTAAAAAACTGCTGTTTGGCATGCAGGTAATTTTCAAATGTTACATGGTAATCTAAATGGTCATGGGTAATGTTTGAGAAAACCCCACCCTTAAAAATAACTCCAGCAATTCTTTGTTGGTCAATGGCATGTGAACTTACTTCCATAAAGGCGTAAGTGCAATTAGATTTTACCATCTGAGCCAGCAACTTGTGAAGCTGAACAGCATCTGGTGTTGTATGTGTTGAAGGAATTACATCAGTGATTATTTGGTTTTTAACTGTTGATATGAGTCCACATTTATGGCCCAAACGTGTAAACAACTCAAACAGTAAAGTAGTAATTGTGGTTTTACCGTTGGTTCCAGTAACTCCTATCAATTTTAATTTCTCTGATGGATTCTCATAGAAGTTTCCCGCCATTACACCTAAAGCAAAAGCAGAATCCTTCACTACCACATAGCATATTTTTTCTTCAATAATTTGCGGAAGTTGCTCGCAAACAATTGCAATTGCTCCATTTTCTACTGCTGTTTGTATAAATGAATGCCCATCCGATAATGTTCCTTTTACAGCTACAAACAATCCATTCTTTTCTACCTTTCTAGAATCTGCAGTTAAAGACATTATAGCTGTATTGGTAGAACCATGAAGTTCTACAGCACCAGCCTTATATAACATATCTTTTAACAGTCTCATATTAAGTGAGTTGTATGGTTATTTGGGAATTTTTAATTATTCTTGTGCCAGCAGGCAGAGATTGTTTTCTTACAGTTCCTTTACCTAAAACTTTAACTCTTAAGCCACTGTTCTCAAGTAAAAAAACAGCATCCCTCAAGCCCATCCCTGCTACATTAGGAACCATGTTATCAACATTTTCTATGTCATCAATTCTTACGGATTTACCTTTTACCTCCGTCTTAACCCACTCATTTTCTTCGGTTTGAATGGTTTTAACTCCCATTTTAGCGAATAGCATATTAAAATCAGAAGCTTTACCATTTTTTACTTTAGGCGCTTCAAGGGCTAAACTTGGTTTTGAATTTTTATCTTGAATTTCAATGCTTTGCGCATAAACTTTATCTGTCACTTCCTTAAAAACAGGACCGGCTACTAAATTCGCATAATAAATTCCATTTGAAGGTGCTGTTATTACTACAATGCAAGAATATTTTGGTTTGTCGGCTGGAAAATACCCTACAAATGAAGCTTGATATGTTTTCGAATTTCCGCCATAACCACTTGAGCCAAGAGCTACTTGAGCAGTTCCTGTTTTACCACCAATTTTGTAATGTTCGTTTCTTAAATTACTTGCTGTGCCTCTTTCTACCACACCTTCTAACATCGGCTTCAATTTCGCTATAGTTGCAGGTGAACATATTGCTGAATCAATTACAACGGGTTTAAAAATCTCTACTGATTGTCCGTGGCTTCTTATTTCCTCAACAAATTGAGGCTTCATCATTCTTCCGTTATTAGCCACAGCATTATAGAAACTTAATATTTGCAAAGGAGTAAGTTGGGATTCATAACCAATTGACATCCATGGTAAACTTACGCCCGACCAAGAGCTTGCTGTAACATCTTTAATCATTGGAGCCCCTTCTCCAGCAAGTTCAATCCCAAGTGGTTGGTGAAGATGGAATTTTTTAATTCTATCTATAAATTTTTGAGGATTAGAAACATAAGCCCTATTTACTGCCTGTGAAATTGCTGTGTTTGATGAAAGTACAAAGGCATCATGTAAGTTTATTTTTCCGAATCCACCTTCATGAGAATCAGACATTATTCTTTTCCCAAATGGTACTTTCCCGCCATGAGTATCCCAAATATCAGTTGGTTTAGCCAAGCCATCTTCAAACAATGCCATCAAAGAAGCCAGTTTGAAAGTAGAGCCTGGTTCAGTGCTGCTACCAATAGCATAATTGTAATTTTCATAGTAGCTACTATCAGCCGTTCTTCCAAGATTTGCAATTGCCCTAACATATCCTGTTTCCACCTCCATTAAAATTACACAGCCAGATTTTGCTTTGTGCAACTTTAATTGCTGTAATAGCGCATTTTGTGCAACATCTTGCACCCTAACATCAAGTGTAGAAACAATATCTTGACCTTCTCTTGGTTCAATCTCAAATTTGTCATTTACTGGCTTCCAAACCCCTCCTGAAATTTGCTGCATCAATCGTTTACCAACAACTCCAGCTAAGTAATCATTATATGCACCTTCTATTCCTATTGGTTTTATTCCAGCTTGATATCTTCCCAGCGTTCTAGAAGCCAGCTGTTTAAAAGGCATTTCTCTTCTGCTTTTCTGCTCAATTACTAATCCTCCCTTGTACCTGCCTTTTCTAAATATTGGAAATTTCTTTAGTGCTTTTAAATCATTGAATCGAATGTCTTTCTTTAAAAGGTAATATCCGTTTTTATTACGGTATTCCTTTTTCAATTCAAGTTTATATTGTTCCTTAGACTTTTCAGGAAACAATTGAGAAAGACACAGAGCAAGCGAATCAACTTCTTTGGTAAATATTTTCTTTAAATACGGAACTCTAAAGTCAATTCTAATATCGAATATGGGAATCGAAGTCGCCAGAAAACTTCCATCAGTAGAATATACATTTCCCCTGATTGCCTCTATTGGTTGTAATTTTATGGTAGCTTTATCTTTCTTTGACAGCCAGAACTCTCTGTTAATTACACCAATAGAAAATGCCTTTACCAAAATGGCTAGACCAAATATGCAAATCGCAACATAAAGTATGCGAAGCCTCCATAATATGTCTTTTGGTGTGCTCAATTTTCAGTCTTATTTTCAGAAGTTGTATATAATTTAAATGGAGGTACTTTGGCTTCTTTCAAACCAATTGGATCTACTAAGTGAGCCACCTGACTCTGGTTAGAGTGAAACATAAGCTCAGATTTAAGACTGATATACTCACTTCTTAGTTCTTTTAATTCTTTGGTTGTTATTGATGTTTCTCTAACCGTTCTTTCTGCATTATATGTATTTGCAATATAAAAACCTCCTATAACTGATATATACAAAGCAAAAGGAATGTTTCTAACAGAGCCATCTTTGCTCAAGAAACTTCCATCAAGTATATGTATGAAATAAGCAGTGAAAGGATTTCTCTTTTGAGAAACCTCTTTTTTTACTTTGCTTTCTTTATTTCCTTTCAGTTTATTCATTTTATTTTCTTTGTGCGATTCTTAATACCGCACTTCTTGCTCTGTTATTTTTAAAAATTTCTTCTTCACTTGGCCTAATTGGCTTTCTATTTACTGCCTCAAATGGAGTATTTGAAACTCCAAAAAGATTTTTCTCTGCATCCCCCTCGAATTTTCCGCTTCTTATAAAATTCTTCACCAGTCTGTCTTCTAAAGAATGATAACTCAATACAACCAATCTTCCACCCGTTTTAATCAAATCTTCACATTGCATTAAAACTGATTTTAAACTTTCTAATTCATCATTCACTGCAATTCTAATTGCTTGAAAAACTTGAGCTGCAAACTGGTTTTCTTGTCCTTTTTTTGAAAAAGGCTGAATTATTTGCAGCAACTTTCCTGTGGTTTCTATTTTATTGTCACTTCTAACATTTATTAAATGTCTCGCCAACTTTCCAGCAACATCAATTTCTCCAAATGTTTTGAAAATGAATCTCAATTGCTCTTCTGTCCATTCTGCAATTACTTTCTTCGCAGTTAAAGTTTGAAGTTGGTTCATTCTCATGTCAAGTTCATGGTCAAAGCGGATAGAAAACCCTCTATCAGCTTCATCAAATTGATGAGAAGAGACACCAAGATCCATCAGTATGCCATCAACCTTGCTTATTTTGTAAAGCTTCAAGTAGTTTTTTAGGAACTTGAAATTTTGTTGGATAAGCGTGAATCTCTCATCATTAAATGCATTTTTCGCAGCGGCTTCGTCTTGGTCAAATGAAAAAAGCCTTCCTTCTGAAGATAGCTTATCTAAAATTGCCTTACTATGTCCGCCGCCTCCAAATGTGCAGTCAACATAAATTCCATTCGCATTGATGTTTAATCCTTCAATACAAGTATTTAAAAGAACGGGTGTGTGATAAATCATATATCACCTGCATCATTTCCCAAACTGCCCATCACCTTTTCAGCCAATTGAGAAAAACTATCTGTATCGTATTCAGTAACAACCTGGTCAAATTTATTTTCTGCCCAAATCTCAATTTTGTTGAGGTTGGATGACATAATTATATCAGATTGAATACCAGCATATTCTGATAAGCGCTTCGGAAGCAAAATTCTGTTTGCTGTATCTACCTCTACTAATATTGCCCCATTATTAAATAGCCTGATGAATGTGTCGTTGTCTTTGTTAAATCTGTTCAGCTTGTTCAATCGAGTCATGGTTTCGTCCCACAAATCCATAGTATACAACACCAAACACTTTTGAAACACACTTCTATTGATAACAAAACGCTCACGCAACGCAGCCGGAAACTGTTTCATAAGCCCTGCAGGCATCATGATTCGGCTTTTCGCGTCTACTTTACAAGCATATTCACCAATGTAATTGGTCATTATCTGAACGGATTTATTTAAGGTTGTAAATATATTATCAAAAACACAACATTTTACCACATTTATACACTTGTTGATAAAAAAAATGAATTTTGAACTTATTTAGTTGTTAATATGTTGATATACAATACTATATGAGGTGGTAAAAAGTGGAGGTAAATCTTACATGAAGCTGTTTTTTATTTTATTTCATAGATAGTTACTATCAATTGCCCTATCATTCTTCATATTTCAATAAAAACTGTATTTTTGAGCATTCTCATTTGGAATACTTGATGCAACACAAACTAATACAAGAAGGTGAATTTAAATATGTTACCGCAGGAAGAGGTCCAGTACTGCTTATCCTGCATGGCCTGTTTGGAGCCTTAAGTAACTTTAACGAAGTATTAAATCGCTTTAAAAACGATTTTCAAATCGTAATTCCTATGATGCCTATTTACGAATTACCCGTAAATGAAACGCATGTGAAAAGTCTTTCCGATTTTATTCATCGATTTGTTGAACACATGGAATTTTCTAAAATTAACATTCTTGGAAATTCTCTTGGTGGGCATGTAGCGCTTGTGTATGTATTAAACCACATGGATATGGTTAATTCTATGATTCTTACCGGAAGTTCGGGCCTTTATGAGAATGCTATGGGTGGTTCTTTTCCTAGAAGAGAAGATTATGAATTCATAAAAAATAAAGTAGCCTTCACTTTTTATGATCCTGAAACAGCAACTAAAGAATTGGTAGATGAAGTTTTTGAAATTGTAAACAATAAAGAAAAACTGATTAGAATTTTAGCACTCGCAAAATCTGCTATCAGACACAACATGGGGGAAGATTTGCATAAATTGGATTTACCAACCTGTCTTATATGGGGCAAGAACGATAATATCACTCCTCCTGAAGTTGCAGAAGAATTCCATAAACTATTACCTCATTCTGATTTGTTTTGGATAGATAAATGCGGTCACGCGCCAATGATGGAAAGACCTGAAGATTTCAATAATTTGTTGGAACCTTGGCTGCAGAAATTATTCAAGTTAAAAGTGTGAAAATAGATATTAAAACTGTTTCTGATTTAGCTCACCTTTCTCGACTTTCTTTTAACAAAGTACAAAGCGAATTAATGTGTGTAGAAATGAATAAAATGCTCGACTTTGTTGACGTTCTTTCAGAATTGAATACAAGCAACATAGAACCTTTGATTTTTTTAAATGATGCCAACCAAACTTTACGAGAAGATTTGGTTGTTAATAATGCATCACAAGAAGAGATTCTCATCAATGCCCCTTTGCATAACAATTCTTTCTTTATGCTTCCAAAATTTGTGGTAGAATAAATTTATTTCTTTTCTTTTTCATTCCTTGCTTCGTAATTGGGAATTAAAATCCATTTTCCTTTCTTAAATTCAAAAGCATCTGTAGTGAAATCAGGACTGTAAAATTCATACTGTCCTTCCAAACTAGCTTGACTTGGAGCTAAATGATCAAATATAATTTTTCCATTTTCTGTTTGTAATCTTAAGGACATGCTCACTCGTTCTGCATGTTCAAAAAATACCCTGGTTTGATTTTTTTTATTGTACTCGAATATAGGAGCTCCAAAAGTAATTTCGTTTTTATTGTTAAAAAAAAATACATCAATCAATTTCTTATTACTAAATGCAGTATTTCCATCCCACCCCAATAACATATAATACTTCTGTTTTTTATATTTTACAGTCCAAAGTTTATAATATAAGGCCCCATACCACTTATTGTCTCTCAACACTTGACTTGCAGGCTTATTAATTTCATCTGATAAATCAGTTAATTCTTCAATATCGAATTGATTTAACTTCGGATTATAAACTTGTATGATACCTCCATATAAATAGGTATCATCTTTTTTCCTTAAATTGAAAGTAATTATCCTGCATTTTTCATCATCAGATTGTAAGGAAGAAATGCTTTTTACTTTTGAAAAATCAAGATTAAAATTGCTTTTATTTTGATTTAATACAACAAGAATATTATCTCTAACTTTATTAAATGCTTGAATGCGGACATTTTCAGAAGTGTCACTCAACATTTTTCCAGACCAATAGATTAAAGAATCTAATTTTTCTTGCCCACTTAAATGTTGCATGAAAAATATAAATGAAATAATTAAATATAATTTATTAATTATTGTTTTCAAACCATTCGCCTTTTGAATAAGTTCCATAAATAAGCCCTTTTAACTCGCTTTCAAAGAATGGATTATTTACAGCCTTGCTTCTTGCTTTATATTTCTTAAACGAATTATTTTTGTTTAAAGTGTGAACAAAAAATGAAGGAGTGTTACCTTTATTAATGCTATTTTCTGGAAGATTTAACAACTTTCGAGGTTCATGACATAATTTCTCAATTATTGTGGCTAATTCACATTGGTTATCAATCAAAGTTAAACTCAATGACCAAAGGTTTTCTATGGTAGCCATGCCAAATGATGCAATTTCAAATTCTACTTCTTTAGTTTCATTATTTTCAGGCTGATGCCCCGAGCAAATTACATCAATTGTTCCGTCTTTCAAACCTTCAATAATTTCAATTCTATCTTTTTCTGTGCGCAACGGCGGAGTAACCTTTAAATAAGAATTAAAATCCAACAAATCATGCTCAGTCAATTTTAATTGATAACCATAAATACTGCACCCAATTTTAATTCCTTGCTTTTTTGCTTCTCTTATCAAATTAACAGAACCTTCAGTTGAAATACCATTTATAAATATTAATTCATCATGATATTTAGATAAATAAATTGCCTTAACAACTCCTAATTCTTCAGCAATGTTAGGAATTCCTTTAATTCCTAATTGAACATTTATAACCCCTTCATTTATTTGACCTCCTAAATTTAAAGAAGCATCTTCTGCATGAATCATTAAAAGTTTTTTTGAAAGTTTATTATATTGAAGTGCTAAATGCAACAAATTCGACTTTTGTATTTTTTCTTTATTATCCGAAAATGCAATACAGCCAGACATCGCCATTTCATTTAGGTTGGCTAAATCTTCTCCTTTCAAATGAGAAGATATAGCACCAGCGATATGGAAATTCAAAGGAAAGAGCGATGTGCTGTTTTTCAGGAATTCCACCTGAGCATTATTATCCACAGGAATGTTTGGGTGAGACATCAACAGGCAATCGGTAATTCCTGCATATACTGCTGCATTTGAAAGTGATTGAAAGGTTTCTTTTTCAGCATCAAATGGGGCTCCGCAGTTTACTTGTAAATCAAATATTCCAGGAGAAACAATAGCATCTTCTAAAACAATTGTTTTATACCTATTATCAGTTATTTCTTTATTTATTTCGACTATTTCTTGTGCATTTACAAGTATATCACATTTTTGATTGTTCCAAGTGCTTTTCGGGTCACAAATCGTTACTTGCTTAAATAGTGTAAAATTTTCAATCATTTTTTTAAATAGCGAATCAATAAAATTTCAATGAGCAAAAATAAAAGTGTTGCGATTATAAAATACTTCCAAAGAGGTCTACCTTCATCCAACTGACTAACGGCCTGCCTTAAATCTTTCTTTGCCCCATTTAAAATGTTGTAATTTTGTATTCCTGACTTTTCTAAATATTCTGTTAAGTTATCTTGGGTAAGTCTTTCTGGATTAGACTCTCCTCTATTGTAATTAAATGAAACGGAAGAAATAAGAGAGTCGCCAAGATAAACAAAATAATTTCCAGCTTCAGTTATTTGATTATTGGGATAAATCAATAATTGACCATCCATTAATCGATGTTCAGGTATTATTTCAAAATTGTTTTCAATTGATTTAATTTTAAATGTTACATCACCATTTAACGGGATTTGTGGAATTATTAAAGGAAGTCCATCTCCAATCGTATAATACAATTTTTTAAAGGGCCTGCTATACAATCCAATTTTATAAAGAGTTGGAATAAATAAAGCATGTTTCGAGAAGTTACTAAATGTCTCACTTAAAGAAACGGCACTTAAAAAAACTTTCCCTTTTTTAAGTTGAAATTCTTTTAAAAATGCATCTCCGTTTTGAAAACGCATCACTTGTTCTCCTGTTATGGAAGAATTACCGTTTATAGGAAAATATTTAATTACAAATGGCAAATCAATATTATCGGGCTTCTTTTCAAAAACATCATCATATATGTCATGTTGATAATTTATTTGATCTACTTTTTGATTTAGATTTATTAATGATGTATAAGATTGAATGTTTAGTAAGTCGGTTAAATATTTATAAGAAATTAAATCCATATCAGGCGAAGGAAAAATTAAAATACATCCTCCATTATCAGTATATTTTTTAATTTCTTGCCCAAGACCGGTAGATATTTCCCTAACCTGATTCAATATCAATATTTGAAAACGAGATAATGATGAATAATCTAGCCTGTCTTCCTGTTGTTCATTAAACTCAAATGCCTCATTTTCTTTAAATAATAGTCCAATAGCAGTATTGTAATTGGTCCCATTAATTGAAAGTATATTTATTTTTTTTTGAACTTCATACGAAAAATAAAAAGTATCATCGAAAGTAATTGGAAAGTCATTTATTTTTAATGAACCAGTCTGAACGCCGGGTTCATCAATTTTGAAATTAATGAATGAATTAAATACAGAATCCGGGCCTAATGAAGTACTTTGAATTCCCTTTTGCAAATTTTTGAAATAAAGATTTATTGGAAAATCTGTAATTTTTTTATTCGAATAATTTTGGAGGGCAAAACTAATCTGATCGTTTTTTACAATATCGCGGTAAGGGTTCTCAAACCACAGAGAATCAATACTAATATTATCTTCAATGCTTGCTTTCAAATGAACAAAGTTGTAGAGAATGCTCGTATCAGAAGGCATTCCTTCTATAATGCTTGAGTTTTTTTGAAAATCGCTTAGTATATATACAATTTTGTTTTTATTTTCTTCTTTACTCAATAAATTTCTCTGTCTGCCAATTACTGATTTTATTCCTCTATATGCTGGGCTTGGTTTAACTTCTTGAACCAACTGTCCAAATTGTTCTAAAGTCACGAAACGCTGGTGCTTTCCTTCAAAATCGTTGGTTAGCAATTGAAATTTATCGGCAGGTTTATAAGATGATGCTATTTCTAATGCATGTTTTTTTGCCAACTCTAATAGGCTGCTGCTTTCCCCCTGAGCATCCATGCTGAAAGAATTATCAATATAAATGCTGATTGATTTAGCACCTGAAACAGTTTTTTTTGATGCTGGAATATAAGGTTGCGCAAAAGCAGTTATTAATGCAACTAGCGCTAAACAACGGGCAATCAAAACTAACAGATGTTTAAGCCTCGACCTAGACTGTGTTTCTTCTCTTAGTGCTTTAAGAAATTTTACATTAGTAAAATATACTGTCTTAAATGTTCTGAAGTGAAATAAGTGGATTATTATCGGAATTGTCAACGATAGCAAAGCCCAAAAGAAAAGAGGATTAACGAATTTCATCGGAGGCCAAAGATACATCATACTAAACGCATTCCTAATAAACTTATGTTTGTACTTATCAATTTATACATAACATTTTAATGTACTTATTTGAAAAGAAACTTGAAGCCTTGAAAAATTCAATAAGTTTAGGTTTACCAGGTGAAAACGCACATAGTATTTTTTCTCCTCTTGGTCGACTTGGATATAAAGAAGCTTTATTATTGGAAGATAAACCTAAAAAAGCCGCTATATTAATTCCATTATACATTAATGAATCAGGTGAACCAGCTATATTGCTAACTCTAAGGAAAACTTATCCTGGCGTTCATAGTGGGCAAATTAGTTTCCCAGGTGGAAAATTTGAACAAAATGAATTTTCTTCTATTGATGTTGCACTTAGGGAAGCAAAAGAAGAAGTTGGCATTAATCCGAGCAATGTTTCAATAATTGGCGAACTTTCTCCTCTTTACATTCCTCCAAGTCATATTGTTGTTTTTCCTGTACTTGGTTTCTTACATACACTGGAACCATGGAAAATTCAAGAAAGGGAAGTAGAGCAATCAATCGAATTAAGGGTTTCAGATTTTATTAACCCTTCCAATAAAAGTATTTTTGAAGTAAATGTTGGGAATCAAAAAAGGAATGTTCCTAGCTATAATATAAATGGAACAATAATTTGGGGTGCAACAGCAATGATAATAACTGAATTTCTTTTTATTTGGAATCGAGAATAAGATCAGTGATTTATTTGCCTTAACGCAAATTTCAAAATTATTAACAAGAGTATCGTACCTCCAACTATGATTGCAACTTTTCCTGAGTTTCCATAGTTAGTGGTATTGATTTTTCTATCTATTCGGAAAGACCAGATAAGTATCCCAATAAAACTAATCGCAAATAGAATTGCAAAAATCCAGTGTCCTGGAGTAATATCCATGATCTTATTTTAATGCAATATCATGAACCTCTCGGTTCTTTTAAATTTTCCGCTTTCAGAAATGGAACAGAAATATATTCCTTCTTTAAAATTTTGAGTGTTAATTTTTATCAACCCAATATTAGTTATTAAATATTCTGAATATACTTTTTGACCTAGAGAATTATAAATAACAATTGAATTATTCTGTTGATTTTTAAATTCAAAACCAACCTGTAAATAACCATCAGCTGGATTTGGAAAAAGATTTAGATTGGTTTTTTCAATCTGATAAATAGAGGCTGGAGATGGCGAGAAATACCCAATCATTTGGATAGAATCTGTTAAATTATTTACATTAAAAAATGTATACTTAATTGAAGCTGCATCTAACGAACCGTATGGTCTGTAATAACCCTTAAAACTTTTCAATGTATCACCAGGTTCAATTTGTTCAAAGTCTGGCGATTCAACAACTCCTGGAGTATAACATAAGCTTAAACAAAAATAATTGCGACTTCCTTCAGCGGTATCTATTACCTCACTTCGCATCTTAATTCTAATAACTGAGTTGCTTTTATTTACAATATATGCATAAACACTTAAATCACTGTTTGGTGTTCCCCATCCATTATTCATTACATTAGTAAATTTTAAGCTTTGGCCGTTAGAAACATTAAAAGATAGAATTGAAAAGATGCTAAGTAAAAAGCAGATTGTTTTCATAAAAAAATTTTTTTTGCAAAAATATACATTTATACTAAGAAATTATTAATAATATTTTAAATTAGCGGGATTTTTATTCATAAACCACAAAATTAACAATTCATGAAAAATAGCTTTACATTACTTTTTTATTTAGCAATTTTTGCTTTCACCTCAAAATCAATTGCACAAGTAACTTATTCGCAAGACTTTGAAGGAGCGGGTGTTTCTCTTCCTACTGGATGGACCCAAACTTCAAATGCTTCTGATGGAGGTTTTATTCGCGGAAATGCGGCCTCCCTTTCTAGTAATGCTTTTCCTTTTGCTGCACATACAACTTTTATCGCTACAAATGATGATGGTTGTGGCTCTTCCTGTAATAAATCAAATGACTTTGTAGTGTCTCCATCTATTGATTTATCAGGCGTTTCAAATCCATATCTAAAAGTAGATATATTTTATTACGAGGGGACATTTAGTGGGGCAACGGAAACTGCCTTCATTGAAGCTTCAACAGATAATGGTACAACTTGGACAGTAATTTCTGATTTGGGCGGAGTTATTGGTGGTTGGCAAACAGTTTTTGTAAATTTAAATGCTTATGCTAATACTTCAAGTTTAAAAATTGGTTTTAGATATAAAGATAATGGGGGCTGGCTTTATGGTCTTGGCATTGATGACTTTTCAATATATACTCCCCCAGCGAGCTCTGTTGACTTAAATTCTTTAAATCTTAATGATTTTGTTTTGCAAACAGGAGTTGATATTTCAGGAACACTTTTCAACACAGGTACATTACCATTAACTTCTGTTACATTAAGTTATTCAATAGCTGGTGGTGCTCCGGTAAGTCAAACAATTAATGGATTAAATATTGCACCTTTTACAACAAGTGATGTTATCCATCCTACCCAATGGATTCCAGCAGATTTAGTTAATTATGCCGTAGCTCTTACAGTTAGTAATCCAAATGGTGCAACCGACCCAGATTTAACCAACAATACAAAATCCAAAACAGTTACAGTTGCAAGTCAATCAGTTCAAAGATTACCTTTGATTGAAGAGTTTACTAGTTCTACTTGCCCTCCATGTGCTTCTTTCAACAATACTTTCAACCCTCTTTTAGATGATTTAGAAGCCAATGTTGGCCCCAATGCCCAAGTTGCTATTGTAAAAAGTCAATTAGATTTCCCTGCTCCTGGTAATGACCCAAGTTATAATGCAGATGCAGAAAACCGAAGAGCTTATTATGGAGTAAATGGAATCCCTGATCCATTTTTAGATGGAGTTAGTTTACCTGCAAACTCTGGTTTTATTCAGTTATCTGTTGATAGAAGAAGAGAAGATGCTGCTTTTTTAAGTATAGTTGTAGATGCAAAAAACAATGGCGATTCTTTAATTGCTGATGTTATTGTAACTCCTTATGCTAATTTCCCATCAGGTTATAAATTGTATATAGCAGTTACTGAAGATCGATATGAATATGAAGGTACAAATACTGAAACTGAATTTCATCATGTGTTGCGTAAAATGCTCCCAGGTGGTAGTGGAATTTCACTAACTGGTTTAACAGCAAATACACCTTCAACTTATTCAAGAAAATATAAATTTGGCTTTAACTTGGATAATACTACTCAGAATACTTTTAATTTATGGGGGGAAGATTTTTCAGGTGTTACTGTTGTAGCTTGGATTCAAAATACTTCAACAAAAGAAGTGTTTCAAGCAGCTTTTGATGAAACTGTTACCTCAGTAACAGTTATTAATGAGGATGAAAAAGCCTTGGATGCACGTTTTTATCCTAATCCTTCTAATGAAACTACTTTTATGAAAGTTAACGTTCCTGCAGATTCAAAAGTTAATCTAGAAGTATTTAACATTATGGGGCAACGAGTTGGTGCACAGGATTTTGGAACTCAAAATGGGGTTCAAACTTTAAAATACGATACTTCTGATTTAACAAACGGTGTTTATTTATTTAATTTAACTGTTGGAAATACAAAAGTTACCCGTAAAGTGAGTATTAACCATTAATTAATTATTTAATTTTAAAATCGGTGAATGGGCTTTTTCTATTCACCGATTTCTTATTTTACCTTCTATGAAAAAATACTTGTTTCTTTTTTTATTGATTACATCTTCTGTCATTGCCCAAACCGACAAAACAGGAAGAAAGTTACCCAGTGTAGATATTGTGACCCTAGACGGTAAAAATGTATCTACAGATGCTTTTGATAATAATGGTAAGCCAATCATACTATCTTTTTGGGCAACTTGGTGCAAACCTTGTGTGTTAGAACTTACTAATATGGCAGAGCTCTATGATGATTGGAAAAAAGAAACTGGCGTAAAAATTATTGCTATTTCAGTTGATGATGCTAGAAATCAAACCAAAGTTGCACCTTTCATCAATGGAAAGGGTTGGGAGTATGAAGTGTATTGCGACCCAAATGCTGATTTAAAGAGAGCCTTAAATATTAATCTTATTCCACATACTTTTCTTTTAAATGGGAATAAAGAGATTGTTTGGCAACATAACAGTTATACCGAAGGAGATGAAATAAAACTCATACAAAGAGTTAAAGACTTAATTTCTGGTTTGCAAACAAAAGATTGAAAAAATTGATTTATGCGTAAAATATTAATCGCTACTTCAATTGCTTTTTTACAATGCGTTTCTTTATTTTCTCAAAATAACTTTGGAGAATTGCATGGAAATTTTCAAGTAGATGCACAATATTACAATAGAGATTCATTAATTGGGGCACCCGTTGTAGATGAAAAAATTCTTTCCAATGGTTTTATGAACCTTTGGTATACCAGAGGTAACTTTACTGGTGGGTTGAGATATGAAAACTATCTTAACGTAATGCAAGGTTTCGATTCCCGTTACAAAGGTGCTGGCGTACCCTTTAGATTTGCTTCCTATAAAAACGATAAATTGGAAGCTACTGTTGGTAATTTCTATGAACAATTTGGAAGCGGTCTTATATTGCGAGCTTATGAAGAAAGAGGTTTGGGATACGACAATGTATTTGATGGAACTAGGGTTCGTTTTCAACCTGCAAAAGGAATCTATTTAAAAGGTCTTATAGCAAGACAAAGAACATTTTTTGCACTAAGTTCAGGTATTGTGCGGGGATTTGACGCAGAGATAAATTTTAATGAGCTAATCCCGGGTGCAGATTCTTTAAAAACTACAATCATTATTGGTGGTTCAGCGGTTAGCAGGTATCAATCTGACTTAGACCCAACATACAAACTACCAGAAAATGTTGGTGCTTTTTCGGGTAGATTGAATGTTATTAGAAGTAAAATTAATTTTCTGGCAGAATATGGCTATAAAATTAATGACCCCAATGCTACCAATGGTTTCAGATATAACAAAGGGCACGCATTCACTGCTACTGCCAGCTATTCAACAAAAGGACTAGGAATATCTCTTGCTGTAAAACGCTTAGATAATTTTGACTTCAGGTCAGATAGAACAGCTTCTGGAATTGGTGCAAACATAAATTTTCTCCCAGCTTTAACTAGACAACATACTTATAACTTACCAGCAACAATATATCCTTATGCCACACAGCCTAACGGAGAAATGGGGTATCAGGCAGAAATAAGTTACAGATTTAAAAAGGGAAGCCCTCTTGGAGGGAAATATGGTACTGAAATACTTGTTAATTTTTCTGGAACAAATGGTATCATTAAAAATCCTACCGCTAATGATACTTTAGGCTATACTTCTCCGTTCTTCAAAGCATCAAACAAGATGTTCTTCAGAGATTTTCATGTTGAAATACATAAAAAGTTCAGTAAAAAAGTTAAAGCAACTGCGATGTATCTTAATTGGGTGTATGATAAAGACGTTGTGCAAGGCTTAGTGGGATTTGGAACAATCTTCGCAGATATGGGCATAATTGATGTTTCTTATAAAATTAATTCTAAACATACCATTAGAATAGAAGCTCAGGCTCTTCTTACTAAACAAGATACACGCGATTGGGCAACAGGCCTTATTGAATACACCTTCGCACCGAATTGGTTCCTTGCAGTTATTGACCAATATAATTTTGGAAATTCAGATAGTGCAAAACAGATTCATTATGTTACAGCAAGTACAGGATATACCAAAAATGGGAATAGAATAATGATAAACTATGGAAGGCAGAGAGCTGGTATTTTCTGCGTTGGGGGAGTTTGTAGAAATGTTCCTGCATCTAATGGCTTATCGATTAGTATTTTAAGCAGTTTTTAATAGTATTTTGTATTACATTTGATTTTATCTATTTTTGATTGTAAAACCTTATGAAATTTTTTTTATCAACTATTACAATTGTTTTTTCTGTTTTATTGACTACCGTTTCATATGGACAGTTAGAAGATGGAGTATTATTGCCAGCTGGTATGGTTTTGACAGATATTAATGGGAATTCGCACGATTTAGATGCTTTATTATCTTCAGGAAAAGCACTTTTTATTGAAGTCTCCGCAACAGGGTGTGTGCCTTGCTGGAACTTTCATCAAACACATATTTTAAATGATTTGTTTACACAGTACGGTCCATCTGGTACTGATGAAGTTCGCGTTTTTTGGATTGAAGGTGATACTGCAACAACTAGCGCAGATATACTTGGAACCACTTCAGGTAGTCAAGGTGATTGGACTTTAGGAACAACTTACCCTATTGTTGATGATGCAGCGGCGTCAAATCAACTTCAAATTGGTTTCTTCTCAACATTATATATGATTTGCCCTAGCCGCAGAGTTTGGCATATAAGCCCTTCTGAAGTTTTAGCATTTTGGACAGTTGAAAAGCACATTGCAAATGCTAGAGCTTGCAATAACCCAATAGATGCTGTTATGGGAAGCTTTTCTGGCGAAACCTCAACTTGCGGAACAATTGCTCCATTAGTCCTAGAAATTCAAAATAAAGGTGTTACGACGCTTACTGACGCCACTATTAATGCAACAATAGATGGTAATGTTATTGCGACTACAAATTGGACTGGTGCACTAGAACAATTTCAAAAAGCTTCTGTCTCTTTTGGTTCTGCTGAAATTACTCAAGATTCAAATATTTCTTTTACTGTAACTTCAGATGGGACTGACGCAAACAACTCAGATAATACAGCAAATGCTGAACTTTTTCTCGCTCCTATCGAACCAACTTCACAAGTCACTGTTAAAATTATTACAGATAGGTTTGGTAGTGAAACTACTTGGATAATCCACAGACCTTCTAACACCATATTAGCCTCAGGAGGACCTTATTCAGATTTACCTGCAAATGGGGTTCAAGTGCAAGACGAAGTTATTGTAAATATTCCTGCTAATGGATGCTATAAGTTTGAAGTACTTGATAGTTATGGAGATGGAATGTTTGGTCCTTTTGGAGAAGGTTCATTTGAGTTAGTAGACCAAAATGGCGTAGTATTGATTAGCGGAGGTGAATTCGATAATATCTATTCTAAAAGATTTAATGAAACTGGTATAGTATCAATAAATGACTTAAATAGTGGAAATGAATTTGATATTCAACTCTTTCCTAATCCTAGTCAAGGTCAATTTGCACTTAACATTAATATGATTAACAACAAAAATGCATCTGTTAATGTATATAATTCAATCGGAGCTTTAGTTAAAACCGATCAATTAAATAAGCTATCTATTGGTGAGAATTTACGTAATGTTGATCTATCAAGTCAAGCAACAGGTATTTACACAATTGTTGTTAATACTGAAAACACATCAAAAATAGAAAGAATTAGTATAAATCGTTAATGATTTCAAAAACGAAATCGCTGAATAAGTCTAATTTCCTATTCACCGATTTCTTAATTTAGTTCCTATGAAAAAATCTTTCTTTTTTTATTGATATCATCAACCGCTTAGTGCAAACCGAGAAATCAGTGAGAAAATTGCCAAATGTTAATATTTTAAATATTAAAAGGAAGAATTGATCAAATGATAATTTTGAGAACAATTAAAAGCAAATGGAATGTATTTGAATTGGGTATATGATAAAGATGTAGTTCAGGAATTAGTGGGTTCAGGAAAATTTTTTGGCGACATAGGAGTAATAGACGTTTCTTCTAAACTAAGTGCGAACCATATAATTAGAATTGAAGCACAAGCGTTACCTTCTAAGCAAGATACAAGAAATTGGGCAACCGGATTAATAGAATCCACATTTGCACCGAATTGGTTCTTAGCTGTAATTGATCAGTATAACCTTGGAAATTCAGATGAGGCCAAACAAATTCATTATGTAACAACAAGTACAGATATACCAAAAATGATAATAGAATTATGATAAACTATGGAAGGCAGAGAGCTGGTATTTTCTGCGTTGGAGGAGTTTGTAGAAATGTTCCTACATCTAATGGCTTATCGATTAGTATTTTAAGCGGTTTTTAAGTAGTTTTGGATAAAATTTTAAAAATGAAATTAGCACTTAAATTTCTTCAGTTAGTTTTAGTTACTCTATTTTTTTCATGTGATGAGATTGAGGGGCCTTTTGGAGAAAACAATTCAAACGGTGGGGGAGGAGATACAGATATCGTGTATTTTAGAAAAGTGTTTGTTGAAGATTTCACAGGACATACCTGTGGGAATTGCCCCAGAGCTGCCGAAAAAATAGAACTTTTGAAAGAGAATTATGGAGATAAGGTTGTATCAATGGCTGTTCATGTCGGTTTCTTTGCTGAACCAACAGCTCCAGGAACAGAATTCGGAGCAGAATATCGAACCCCAACAGGAAATGAAATAGATCAGTATTTTGGAAATGCTGCCGCAGGTTTACCTAATGGTTTGATTAATAGAAAATCGTTTTCTGGGCAAACGATAATTGCTTATAATGATTGGGCAACCAAAGTGAACGAATTAGTTACTATTCCTGCAGACGCTTGGATTACGGCTACATCCTCTCTAAATCAAACTACAAGAGAAGTTTCTGTTTCAGTCCTAACTAAAATACTTCAGGAAGTTGAAGAACCTTTAAGTATTGCTATTTATCTTGTAGAAGATAGTATTGTAAGCCCTCAAAAAGATTATGATCCTTCAATACCTGGAGGTGTAATCGAGGATTACTTGCACCGCCATATGTTACGGGCATCCATAAATGGAGCTTTTGGGGCGCCTTTGTCTCCAGATTTAACCTATACTGCTAATCAGCAGTTTACAACTACAGGTAGTTATACTATTCCTATTGCTTGGAATTTATCACAAATGCACTTAATAACGGTTCTTTATAAAACGGCTACAAAAGAAGTTGTTCAAGTCGATGAAAAACATTTATAAACTTAGTCTTTCCTTTACGCTCTTTTTATTATTTATTACTAATCTTTGCAAATCACAGCTAACAGAGTCAAATAATAAATTTTATTCTGGCATTTTTTTAGGCCTAAACACTAGCCAGATTACCGGAGACGATCTTGCTGGATATGATAAGCCAAGCATAACCTTTGGAACATTCGTTAAGCGTAAATTCGGAGATAATTTTTCTATTTTAATGGAGCTATCCTATTTACCGAAAGGAAGTAGAAAAAACATTACACCAAAGGACACTGTGCCAACAACATTCTACTCATTAAAATTAAGATACATAGAAATACCAGTTATGTTCCAATACACATTAAAAGATAAATTAACACTTGAGGTTGGACCTTCTGTTGGTGTTTTATTGTCTTATGCCGAAGAAGATATTGATGGTGATTTGTCAGGTATTTATTCAAGTCGTGAACAATTTAAACGGACCGACATTTCATTTAACGCAGGTATCAGTTATGCATTTAATGAAAGTTGGACTTTTAACTTAAGATCAGCAAATAGCATGTTTCCGGTCAGAAATCATGACCAGCAAACAAAATTTAGATTAAATCGAGGACAATACAGTTCATGCATCATGGGTAGAATATTTTATAACTTTTAGTTTTGAAAAAGAAAATTGCTATTGCAATAACAGGCGCAAGTGGTTCTATTTATGCCAAAGTACTAATAGATAAACTTCAATTGCTTGAAAATCAGATTGAGGAAATTGGAATCGTTTTTTCGAAGAATGCTAAAGATGTATGGGATTTTGAATTAGAAAAAGGAGGATATAATTCCATTCCTTTCAAAACGTACGAGAGAGATAATTTCTTTGCACCATTTGCTTCTGGTTCAGCCAAGTATGATGTTGTTATAGTTTGTCCTTGTTCTATGGGCACTTTGGGAAGAATTGCTGCAGGTATTTCTGATGATTTAATTACGCGTGCTGCAGATGTTGCGCTAAAAGAAAGACGTAAACTTATTCTGGTCTTAAGAGATGCTCCTTACGGATTAATCCAAATTAGAAATATGGCAACTATTACTGAAGCAGGTGGAATAATTTGTCCTGCAAGCCCCTCATTTTATTCAAAACCAACAAACTTTGAAGAATTAGCTGCTACAGTAATTGATAGAGTTATTGATTTAGCTGGACTCACAAATTCTTCATTTCGCTGGCAAGAAGATTAGTCTTTATTAAATTCTAGGTTTCTCTTTAAACCCTTGAAACCAGTCCTTTTTATTGCAGACTTGCCAAATACTTTTTTGAAAGTTTCTTCAGTCATATCAATCCATTCTGCTTTTTCCATACGCTCTAATTCTTCACTAGGCTTGAAACGATATTCAATATGCGGCTTTGAAAAGCGATTCCAAGGACAAACCTGCTGACACACATCACATCCAAAAGTCCAATCATCAAATTTCCCTTTCCAACTAGCAGGGATTTCTTCTTTAAGTTCTATTGTGAAATAAGAAATACACTTACTCCCATCAACCACGTAAGGGGCAATAATAGCTTCTGTTGGGCATGCATCAATGCATTTTGTGCAAGAGCCGCAATAATCCTTGATTGGTCCATCTGGAACAAGTTCTAAATCAATTATTAATTCAGCAATAAAGAAAAATGAACCTTGACTTTTATTGATAAGATTCGTGTTTTTTCCAACCCAACCCAATCCGCCTTTTTTTGCCCAAACCTTGTCCATAACTGGAGCAGAGTCTACAAACACTCTTCCTTCTAAACCTCCTATTTCTTTTTTTAATTCAGAAAAGAAAGCAAATAGCTTTTCTTTTATAACCAAATGATAATCTTCTCCCCATGCATATTTGGATATTTTGGGAGCTACTGTATTTAGACTGCTATCTTCTGCAAAATAGTTAAACAATAATGAAACTACTGATTTAGCACCCGGAACTAATTTTCTGGGGTCTATTCTCATGTCAAAATGGTTTTCCATGTATGTCATTTTACCATGCATACCTTTGTTTAGCCATTTTTCGAGATTTCGAGCATCTTCTTGCAATTGCTCAGCTTTCGAAATACCACAAAATGAAAATCCATGCTTATTAGCTATAGATTTTACAAGTGCTGTATTCTTTTGAGCAAAATGAATCATTATTGATTTTGATTATTCAAATAAACCGCCCTGCTTATTTTTTCTAATGAAACCCAAGTGTTTGTATGCAAGCTCCGTTACTTCTCTTCCTCTTGATGTTCTAACCAAAAAACCTTCTTGAATCAAATATGGTTCATATACTTCTTCTATCGTTTCCGCGTCTTCTCCACATGCTGTTGCAATAGTGGTCATTCCCACCGGGCCTCCATTAAATTTAGAAATTATAGTTGTTAGAATCTTATTATCCATTTCATCAAGTCCAAATTTATCTACATTTAGCGCCCCAAGAGCTAATTGAGTAATCTCTTTAGTAATTATTCCTGTTCCTTTAACCATTGCAAAATCTCTTACTCTTCTCAACAAAGCGTTTGCAATTCTTGGCGTCCCTCGACTTCTTCTTGATATTTCTTCAGCAGCTAGAGGATGAATTTCAATCTTTAATATGCCCGCAGCCCTTTTGATTATGGAGCATAAAATTTCTGCATTATAATATTCAAGCCTTGAATTAATTCCAAACCTAGCTCTTAAAGGAGCAGTTAATAAACCTGACCTGGTTGTAGCTCCAATCAAAGTAAATGGGTTTAAATTGATTTGAACAGTTCGCGCATTTGGCCCATTATCAATCATTATATCGATGCGATAATCTTCCATTGCGGAATAAAGATACTCTTCAATAATGGGGCTAAGTCTATGTATTTCATCTATAAATAATACATCATTTGCTTCAAGATTTGTGAGCAAACCAGCCAAGTCTCCTGGTTTGTCTAAAACAGGACCCGAAGTAACTTTGAAACCTACACCCATTTCGTTGGCAATTATATTGGCTAAAGTTGTTTTACCAAGCCCCGGAGGCCCGTGCAATAAAACGTGATCTAAAGCTTCTTCCCTCATTATTGCAGCCTTTACAAATACACTAAGGTTATCAAGTATTTGCGCTTGCCCAGTGAAATCATCAAAACTTGCAGGACGAAGAACTTTTTCAAATTCTTTGTCTTTATTTGTGAGTTGGCTTGGGTCTGGATTTAAATGAGCATTCATTTAATCAAATGTAGGTAAATAAAAAAGCCTGCAGAAATTCCACAGGCTTAATTTTGTAAGTGTTATTTTATTAATGAGCTCCTTCTGCAATTTCCTTTTCTGTCATTGGTACATCTTGTGGACAGAAATCTTCACTTTTGTCAGGCTTGCTGTAGTCATAAGCCCAACGATGAACTTCTGGAATAGCACCAGGCCAGTTACCGTGTATATGTTTGATTGAAGCAGTCCATTCTAAAGTATTCGACCTCCAAGGATTTTGAGGAGAAGCCTGACCTTTGAAAATGGAATAGAAGAAATTAAACAAAAATATTATTTGAGCTACACCAGCAAGTATTGCAAACCAAGTAACCATCACATTTATATCTACAAGGTCATTAAAAATCGGGAACTCTGTATTTGAGTAATAACGGCGCGGTACACCTGCAAGTCCTAAAAAGTGCATAGGAAAGAAAACTCCGTAAGCCCCAGCAAATGTCAACCAAAAATGCGCAAATCCTAATTGCTTATTCATCATCTTACCATACATTCTTGGAAACCAATGATAAATTCCAGCAAACATTCCAAATATAGCAGCAGACCCCATAACTAAATGGAAGTGGGCAACTACGAAATAAGTATCATGCACATTTATATCTAGCGCAGAATCTCCTAGAATAATACCTGTAACTCCTCCTGTAATGAAGAAAGAAACTAATCCTATTGCGAACATCATTGCTGGCGTGTAAACAATATTACCTTTCCAAAGAGTAGTAATATAATTGAAAGCCTTTACAGCTGATGGAATTGCAACAAGTAGCGTTGTAAATACGAAAACTGAACCTAAAAATGGATTCATCCCTGTAATAAACATATGATGCCCCCAAACAATAAATGATAAAAATGCAATACCTAAAATTGAAGCAATCATGGCTCTGTATCCAAAAATTGGTTTTCTAGCATTGGTTGCAATAACTTCAGAAGTAATACCAAGTGCAGGAAGCAAAACAATGTATACTTCAGGGTGTCCTAAAAACCAAAATAAGTGTTCATATAAAATTGGGCTGCCACCATTATATTCTAATGCTTGGCCTCCAATGTAAATATCACTCAGATAAAAGCTTGTTCCAAAACTACGGTCAAAAATTAACAATAAAGCCGCTGCAAATAATACTGGGAACGAAAGCACACCTAATATAGCTGTAACTAAGAAAGCCCAAATTGTTAATGGCAATCTTGTCATTGACATTCCTTTTGTTCTAAGGTTAATAACAGTTACAATGTAATTTAACGAACCTAACAAAGAAGACACAATAAACAAAGCCATAGAGACTAACCAAAGCGTCATACCTAAACCAGATCCTGGCATTGCTTGAGGTAATGCACTTAATGGAGGATAAACCGTCCATCCACCTGATGCTGGACCAGATTCTATAAAAATGGAACTAAGCATTACCAAAGTAGATGCTGCAAAGAACCAAAAAGAAAGCATATTAAGGAATCCTGATGCCATATCTCTGGCTCCTACTTGAAGTGGAATTAATAAGTTAGAAAATGTTCCACTTAAACCACCTGTCAATACAAAGAAAACCATAATAGTTCCGTGAATTGTAACCAAAGCCAAATAAAAATCAGGATTTAAAACGCCACCTGGCGCCCATTTACCTAAAATAGGTTCAAGAAAAGGAAAGCTTTGTCCAGGCCAAGCTAATTGAAGTCTAAAAACCATTGACATCATCATAGCTAATACTCCCATAAAAATAGCAGTAATTAAAAACTGTTTTGAAATCATTTTATGATCTTGAGAAAAGACATATTTATTCCAAAACGTTTCAACATGATGGTGATCGTCATGATCATCATGAGAATGATGTAAATCGTGTGATGCGTGAACTATTGGTTCAACATGTGCATCTTGGTTTGTGTTTTCCATTGCTGACATATCGCTCTGCTTTGAATCTTTTTTTAATGGTTATTTCTTAACACTTAGAATTCTATAATGTTTTAATTTTTAATTATTTAATTGATGCCGTAACTGTAGCAGGCGTTGCAGCTGCTTGTTGTTGCATCCAATTTTTCTGTTCAGCAATATATTTGTTGAACTCTTCTTGTGTTTCAACTATGATATCCATTTGCATATTGAAATGCGAAGCTCCACAAATTTTGTTGCACAATAAAACGTAGTTAAAATCTTTATTTTTCAATTTCGTGCGCATTTCAGCAGTTGTAATTGTTGGAGTAAATTCAAATGAAGTCTCCATTCCTGGCACACAATTCATTTGTGCTCTAAAATGTGGCATATATGCGCTATGAATTACGTCTCGAGAACGAAATTTGAAACTCACTGGTTTTCCTTTTACAATATGGAATTCAGCTTTAGTAATAATGTCATCATTTCCCTTTGAATCTTCAATCATTCCTAAATCGTTGCCAGCAACAATTTTGCGGAAGTCAGTTTTACCAAGAGTATTATCCTTTCCTCCATATCTAGCGGTCCAGTCAAATTGTTTGGAATACAACTCAATAACCATTGCATCCTTACTTCCGCTATACATAACATCATTCCAAACATTTAGACCATAAGCAATTAAGCCAGTTAATACGATTGCAGGAATTATTGTCCAAATCATTTCTAATTTGTTACTGTGTGCAAAATATACTGCCTTACGATTTTTACGATATACATTTTTATATGCTTGATAAACTAATATAATATGTGTTAAAAAGAAAACAAAAACTATCGTTGCCATAGTAACATTAAACAACAAATCTATTTCGGGGCCATGAGCTGAAGCTGCCTCAGGTAATAATTTATCTTTATATTCGAAATAAGTCCAAATAAAGAAAGCAAATAATCCTGCAACAAAAAGCACCCAATAAAAAGCTTGATTCTTACCCTCTTTTTCAGTAATAACATCATCATTACGACCTCCTCTTAATTCAGCGGAAAGTTCATAAATGGACATAACCTTTACTGCTGCTAGAACGAACAATACTATTACTGCTAAAACAACTAATGTCATATTATCTTTATTTCAATTGTTATTAAATGTGGTGATGAACGCTTTCTTCGTAGAAAACGTGAGTTTTGTTTTGTAATGGGCGTGATGCTAAAGATTTTAGCACTATGAATCCAAAGAAACCTAAAAATCCTAGCATAGTTCCTATTTCAACCCACCCAAAATGCCAATGCTCTTTAACGGTACCAGGCATAATCATTACAAAATTATCACTCCAATGACCAAAAATTATCACGATACCTACAAAAAACAGGAGATTGTAGTTTCTTTTTGCTCCTCTCCGCATTAAAACAAGAAACGGGAAGAAAAAGTTCAAAAATAAATTAAGAATAAAGATAAATTTATAATTGGCAAATCTGTCCATGAAATATGTTACCTCTTCTGGAATGTTAGAATACCATATCAACATGAATTGAGAAACCCATAAATATGTCCAGAAAACTGAGAAAGCAAACATAAATTTACCTAAATCATGAATATGGTTATCATTTACCTCAGGTAATAGACCTTTACCTTTTAAATATAAGGTAATTAAAGTAATCATTGATAAAGCACTAACAAAGAACCCAGCGAAAGTGTACCAACCAAACAATGTACTGAACCAATGTGTATCAATAGACATGATCCAATCCCATGCAGAAGTTGAAGAAGTTACCGCAAAGAAAACTAAGAACCAAGCAGCTAATTGTTGGCTTTTTTTCCAATTATCTACATTATAACCTTGCATTTCAATTGCAGACTTTTTCATAAATGCTCTTAAGAAGAGAATCCAACCTCCTAAATAAACTATCGTTCTAATTAGAAAGAAAGGTACATTTAAGAAACCTGATTTACCAGATATAATTTCATCATACTCTGGTGATGCTTTATCGTACAAAGCTGGATCCATCCAGTGGTAGAGATGGTTTAAGTGAAGAGAAGACAAAACAAGGGTTAAAAAGAGAAATGCGGCTCCGTAAGGTAAATAGCTTGCAATAGCTTCCATTGGCCTTTTAACAGCGGCTGACCAGCCTGCTTCGGCAGCATATTGAACGGCCATAAAAAATAATGCTCCAAGGCCTATGGCCATAAAGAAAAATGAGTTTAGCAATAAACTTGGCCAAGTTCTATGCGCATCGGTTAAAAAACCTCCTACTAAACTCAAAACTCCAATAGCTATTAGAGCTAAACAGATATTTCTGGTTTTTGATGAGAATGTATAGTTCATTGTTTACCTCTGTTACTTTTATATAATTATTTCATTGCAGTTTTAACAACCGCTCCTATTACTTTTGTTGTGTCACCTATTGCTGCTGTAGTTGTATCACTTCCAGCTGATATTCCTAATCCATCTGCTCTTAATTTTTCCACCCACTTAATTACTTGCCATCTCTCAGCATAATTTATTTGTGACGCATGTGAGCCCATCATGTTTTTACCATAATAGATTGTATGATACATTTTACCAACTGGAAGGTCTTTTAATGCTGCGCTATAGTAAGAAGGAACACCTGCATATTTATCTCTTTGCACCAATATACCATTACCATCTCCTTTTTCTCCATGACAATGAATACACATAATCTTGTAAATGCTTTCTCCTTTTGCTAAAATTTCAGGAGATGTTGCAAAAGGATTAACTAATCCTAAACCCGCAGCCTCATAACCTTCATTTGTATTTGGAAAGCTATATGGTTCGAAAAAAGGTAAAGTCTCATCATTGAATCTAGGAATTGTTCCTGAAACGGGTTTTCTTGAAGACAAACCATCTGAGAAGAAACTACTTTCTCCATATGCTTCAGAGGCTGGACCCCTGTACATGTCTGGCATATACTCAACTCCCGGACTTAGCGCGTCTTTTTTTCCACAAGAAACAAAGACCGAAGTTAATGCTGCAGCAATTACGATTAAAGCTGATTTATTGAATCGCATATTCGTCATTAGTTTAAATCTTTATGATTGATTTCTATTGCTCCTGTTGACTTTAGTGTAGAAACAATTAAGTCCTCCGCTATTTTACCATTTTCAGAAGTTTGTATTTCCATGATAAATTTATCGTCAGTAGATCTTAAATCAGGGTTATGAGGAGATCTTCCTGGATATAGTTTATTCACTAATAGATAACTTAATACCATACCATGTGCTGCGCAAAATACCGTTAATTCGAAAGTTGGAGGGATAAATGCAGGAAAATTTTGTAACCAGGTAAAACTTGGTTTACCCCCCACGTTCATTTGCCAATCGTGTACCATCATGTACCATGTCATCCAAATTGCAAAAGATGTCCCGAACATTCCGTAGAAAAAAGCGAAATTCGAAAGTTTTGTGGGTTTTATTCCAATTACAGGATCAAGTCCGTGTATCGGAAATGGAGAAAAAACATCTTTAATTCTAACTCCTTTGCTTCTTAATGCTTTAGCGCTTGCCAAGAGAATTTCTTCGTCTTCGAAAACACCATATATAACTTTTCTGCTCATTCTTTAAAATATTAATGATGAGGTGGATTAGGATTTTCTTTAGTTGATTTTAATATCGTTTTCAATTCACTTAATGCAATAACAGGGAAAGTTCTAGCGAAAAGTAAAAAGAAAGTAAAAAATATACCTATGGTTCCAATGAAAATTCCTACATCAACAAAAGTAGGGTGAAACATAGTCCAACTTGAAGGCAAGTAATCTCTGTGCAATGAAGTAACGATAATTACAAAGCGTTCGAACCACATTCCGATATTTACAAAAATTGAAATGATGAATGTTGCTACTAAGCTGGTTCTGATTTTTTTAAACCAAAATAATTGAGGTGTAATAACATTGCACGTCATCATGGACCAATATGACCACCAATAAGGGCCCGTAGCTCTGTTTAAAAATGCATATTGCTCGTATTCAACTCCAGAGTACCAAGAAACGAAAAGTTCAGTTAAATAAGCAACTCCAACAATAGAACCTGTTAGAATGATGATTTTATTCATTAATTCTACGTGGGTAACCGTGATATAGTCTTCCAATCCAAGCACTTTTCTCATTATAATAAGCAAAGTCAACACCATCGCGAAGCCAGAGAAAATTGCACCAGCCACAAAGTAAGGCGGGAAGATAGTTGTATGCCATCCTGGTATTACTGAAGTCGCAAAGTCCATAGATACAATTGTATGCACTGATAATACAAGAGGAGTAGAAAGTCCAGCTAATACCAAGGAAACCTCTTCAAATCTTGACCATTGTTTTGCAGAACCACTCCATCCAAAACTCAGAATTTTATATATCCTCCTCATCCTTGGTTTTAATTGTCTATCACGAATAGTCGCGAAATCAGGAATCAATCCTGTATACCAGAAAACCAATGAAACAGTGAAGTAAGTTGAAATCGCAAATACGTCCCATAACAATGGGGAATTGAAATTAGCCCATAAAGAACCAAATGTATTTGGTAAAGGGAAAACCCAATATGCTACCCAAACTCTTCCCATGTGCATTACAGGGAACAAAGCCGCACAAATAACTGCAAAAATTGTCATCGCTTCTGCAGATCTGTTAATAGACATTCTCCAACGTTGACGAAATAATAATAAGATGGCAGAAATTAATGTTCCAGCATGTCCTATACCTACCCACCATACGAAATTAGTGATATCCCATGCCCAACCAACTGTTTTGTTTAAACCCCAAACTCCAATACCTGTGCCTATTGTGTAGGCAAAACAACCTACACCCCATAAGGCTAAAATAGCCGAAATTGTAAATACAATTTTGAACAAGTTATTTGCTTTCCCTTCTATTGGTTTAGCAATATCTTCTGTAATCTGATGGTAAGTCTTCTCTCCTAAAATGAGGGGCTGTCTTACTGTTGCCGTTGAATGATTTTCCATTTGGTCTCTCTTCTTAGCTTATAAATTATGCCTCTTTTGAGGTTTTGTTTCTAATTTTTGTTAAATAAAATACTGAAGGCTGAACACCAACTTCTTCCAAAAGCTGATATTTACGTTCATTATTCCATGTCTTTCGAACTTGTGAATTCATATCGTTGAAATCTCCAAATGATATCGCATTTGTTGGACAAGCTTTTTGACAAGCTGTTTTTATAGAACCGTCTTTAGGTCTTTCACTATTTTTCTTTGCTACAAGTTTTCCTGCTTGAATACGTTGAACACACATAGAACATTTCTCCATTACTCCACGTGAACGAACAGTAACATCTGGATTCAACACCATCTTACCCAAATCATCATTCATATTGAAGTCAAATTGAGCATTTTCGTTATATCTGAACCAGTTAAACCTTCTCACTTTGTACGGACAGTTATTTGCACAATACCTAGTACCAATACAACGATTATAAGTCATTTGATTTAAACCCTCTAAACTGTGTGTCGTAGCTAATACAGGACAAACTGTTTCACAAGGAGCGTGGTTACAATGTTGACACATAACAGGTTGAAAAACAACTTCAACATTATCGTTTGCTGATGGGATTTCCATCTTTAAAAACTTATCAATAGCGCCAACCCCTTTTTTTTCAGCAACTTCTTCATTCATGTCGCTGCTATAGTATCTGTCAATACGCATCCAGTGCATTTCACGACTTCTTCTAACTTCATCTTTCCCAACAACTGGAACATTATTTTCTGAAGTACAACTAACTACACATGCACCGCAACCGAAACAAGCATTTAAGTCAATTGACATATTCCAGAAATGGTTCTTGTTTTCGAAACTCTCCCAAAGACTTAATTCTTTTACTGTTGCTTTTCCGTCTTTACCTATCGTAGTTAGATTTGTAGAAAGCAATAAATCTTCATTTCCGGCTTTATTATCTTTTTTGTATTCTTCTAAAGTAGCTTCTTTAACAATCTGACGTCCCATCATAGTATGGTGGGTTTGTGTAGCTGCTAGGTTATATTTTCCAACACTTCCACTTAAGGATACACCCGACGTTTCGCTTTGGAACGTTTCATTTGTGAAATGAGTAAATTTGAAAGCATTCGCACCTATTCCGTTTGCTGTTTTACCTACATTTTCTCTTCCATATCCAACTGCAATTCCTATTACTCCTTTAGAAAGTCCAGGCTGAGCCAAAACTGGCAGACTTATTTTAGTTGTTCCAATAGTAACTTCTACAACGTCAGCCTCTTGTACTTGTCCATTAATGGTATTGAATCCCTTTTCCTCCATTTCAGAAGGATTCATTAATATATAATTATCCCAAGTTACTTTTGTAATTGGGTCGGGTAATTCTTGTAACCATGGATTATTTGCTTGGTTCCCAGCTCCAATTCCTGTTTTTTGGTAAACAAAAACTTCTGTTCCATTTGATTTAGATGCTGCATTAATAATATTAGCAGCGGCATTTAAATCAACAACTGGCGCAACAGTAGGAACTGCGATAGGTAAAATTGTTACCTTTATTGCAGGTTCTACAACTGGAGTTTCAGTGTTGTTTTTTACAACACCATCATGTAATGATTTATTCCAAAATGTAGTAAAGCCTCCTAATGTGGCAAAAGCTGGATAAAAGTTAGTTTCCCAGTGTTTCGCAATATAATCATGCGCGTTCATTGAATTACCAGCCCACAATAAAAGACTTTCAATAGATTGTCTTGTAGAAAATAATGGGTTAATAGTAGGTTGACCTAATGCTAAAACACCTTTTCTTGGATTAGCATCAGACCAAGATTCCAAATAATGATTATCCGGAGCAACATATTTGCAAACTGCTGTAGTTTCATCTGGTCTGTCAGAAAAAGATAATGATAAATCTACTTTTGAGAGTGCACTTTTGAATGTTTCACCATTAGGTAAAGTATAAACAGGATTTACTCCATGAATAAATAATGCATCAACCTTACCTGCATTCATTTCTGAAACAAGTGCCATTACAGCTGCATCATTCCCTTGTTTTGTAAAATCAGGAGTATCTAAGAAAATTGAATTTCCATAAGCACCCAAGTGTGTATTAATCGCATTGATTACTTGTTGAATAGCACTGTCATTTATTCCACAAACTACTAAAGCTTTGCCTTTATTCTTATTAAGTTCGGATGCGATTTCTGAAATGATTGCATCTTTTTTGTCTAAAGATTTAGTAGATAGAGATGAACCAGTTAGTTTATTATAAAGTGAAACAACTGCTGCACCAATTTGAGATGGTTTTAAAACAACTCTTTTATCAGCATTAGCACCCGTAACTGAAAGATTACTTTCTATTTGTAAATGTCTAGACATTTTTTTGTCTTCAACATTAACTTTTCTGGTTGAGCTCAATTGTCTTGCATGTTCAATTGGAGACAACCAATTTGCCAAGAAATCACATGAGATTCCTAAAACCACTTCAGCTTTGCTAAAGTCGTAGGTAGGAATAACAGCTTTCCCAAATGAAGCATTATTTGCAATACTTATTGCGTTATATGAAATAGCATCGTATGTAACAACTTGTGTTGTAGGATATTTTGTTGTGAATTCTGCAACAGCAGCCTTTTGCGAAGGACTAATGATTGTTGAAGTTAAAATTCTAATAGCTCCTGAACCAGCAGCAATCGCATTAAGTTTTCCTGAAACTGCAGCATCAAGTGTTTTCCAATCGCTTTCTTTTCCTGAGATTTGGGGAGCTTTATAACGAGCGCTATCATACAATGACAAAACAGATGCATTTATCCTAGCATGAGAACCACCTTGACTTATAGGACAAAGGTCATTACCTTCAATAAAAATTGGTCTACCTTCTCTTGTTTTTACAATTAAACCAGAGTAATCGTTGCCATCCCAATATGTAGAAGCATAAAAATTAGCCACTCCTGGAAGTATTTCCTCTGGCTTATTCAAATAAGGAATAGCTTTTCTAACAGGAGTTTCGCAAGCAGCAAGAGATGCAGCCGTTACACTAAAACCTAAGAATTTTAAAAAGTCACGACGATTTGTTGAAGTATCAACAATAGAATCGTTACCTAAGAATTCATCAACTGGCAAATCTTCGATAAATTCATTATTTTTCGATTGAAGGAACTCAGGTGTTGCCTTTAATTCTTCTATACCTTTCCAGTATTTCTTCGTATTGCTCATACTTCGTAATTCCTGTTGTTTTTACTTTTTATTAATAATGACATTTAGAGCACTCTAATCCACCAATTTTTTCAACGGTAAATTTGTCGCCTTTTTTGTATTTAGGATCATCTACAAATTTCTTGTGTAAATCTTCGTAATACTTATTGTCTTTAAATGCAACTTCGGTTTCTCTGTGACAGTTAATACACCAGCCCATTGTTAGTGGAGAGTATTGTTTTACAACTTCCATAGAATCAACTGGACCATGGCACTGTGTACATTCTATTTTACCAACTTTTACGTGTTGGCTGTGATTAAAATATGCGTGGTCTGGAAGACTGTGCACCCTAATCCACTCTATAGGTTTTTGATTTGTTCCGTATTTACGTGTTTCAGGATTATAGTCCAATGCTGCGTAAATCTTACCAATTTCCTCTTTACCGTATGTTGGTCCTTCTTGAATGTAAGCATGGCAATTCATACATACATTTGCAGATGGGATATTCGCATGTTTAGATTTCTCCACACCACTATGGCAATAAACACAAGCTATTTGGTTATCTCCGGCATGCAATTTATGAGAGAATTTTATTGGTTGCTCTGGTGCATAATCAGTATAAACACCAACTCCTAATAATCCATCCCATCCTTGCTTTAATATCCAAATTACTGCAAATAAACCAATAATTGCGACTAGTTTTTTGTTGTTAGATGCCCAATATCTAAAACCCTGAAGCGGAGTTCTATCTGGTTTTGGCACAACTACAATACCTCTTTTCTCATTTAGTAAAGACTCTAATGATTTTTTTACTGTACCTAATACAAAGATTAATACAGTTAGTAATACACCTATCCCAAGTAAAATGTATAACGTATTGTTAGAATCAACAGGAGAATTTGGGACTACACCAATCTTGTCACCAGTTGGTGGCGGCGGTGGTGCACCTCCACCTCCATCTGCCCAATCAATAATTGCAACAATTTCAGCATCACTCAACGCTTGCGCAGGCATTACAGACTGACCGTAATCATTGTACAACTTAGTTGCATAAGGATCACCAGTTTTTAAAAACTCTGTTGAATTTTTAATCCATGCGATTAATTTTGTTTGGTCAGGCCATCTTGATTTAATTCCAAGTAAACCAGGACCAACTAGCTTTGCTGCAGTAGGTTTATGACATGATGCACAATTACCCTTGAATAATTTAGCTGCGTCTTGGGAAAAAGATGCGGAAGATGTAAGTAAAATGGTAAAAAGTATTACCAGTAATTTTTGAATGCTTGCTTTTATATGGCGCATATACTGCAAAGTTTGAAACAACTTAAGTCTCTTTTGACGGCTGCAAATTTAATTTTTAACCTTTTGTATTTTGATTTTTTTTAACATTATTTATAATTTAGAATGATTCTAAATAAGCGCAAGTTAGTTAATATATGTTTACTCATTCCCTTGTTTGTGTAAGTTACTGTAAATTATAATTTTAAATCATCTTTGACAGATATGTTGAAATGAAATACATTTTAAAACACATTTTTAAATTAGATTTGTATCTTAATTCAATTCAAAAATATGTGGTTTAGGTTCGTCTTTTCAGTCTTTATATGTTTTTTGCAAACAAATATATGTGCGCAAATCGACTCAACACTCGAAGGAAATGTAAAGTTCCAAGCAGATCAAGGCTTTAATGAATTAGTTGAGAAGTATAAGAAAATGAATTACAGTTCAGCAACAATTGATGGCTATCGTGTCCAAATTTCAACAGATGCTGGAAATAATGCAAAAGACCTTTCTAACAAAGTATTGCAAGAATTCAGGGCAACATTTTCAGACGTACCGGCATATATTACTTACCAGCAGCCTAATTTCAAAGTAAGGTGTGGTAACTTTAGAAATAAATCGGAAGCTAGAAAACTGCAAAAAAGGATCGCTTACTTGTATCCAAGCGCATTTATTGTGAAAGACGAGATAAATTAAGATAGTTAAATTTTCTTCTTAATCTCAACACTTTCATATCCTTCAATGATATCGCCCATTTTAATGTCATTAAAGTTGTTAATGTTTAATCCGCATTCGTAACCAGTAGCTACTTCTTTTACATCATCCTTGAATCGTTTTAGTGAACCAAGCTCACCTGAATAAACAACGATTCCATCGCGAATTAATCTGATTTTTGTATTTCTGGTTATTTTACCATCTAAAACATAACAACCAGCAACTGTTCCTACTTTTGTTATTTTGAAAACATCTCTTACTTCAACATTGCAGACAATTTTTTCTTCGAATTCTGGAGCCAACATGCCTTCCATTGCAAGTTTGATTTCTTCAATCGCGTCATAAATAATGGAATAGAATCTCATATCAATCTCTTCGTTTTCAGCTAATTTTCGAGCTGAAGCGCTTGGTCTAACTTGGAATCCAATAATAATTGCGTTTGAAGCAGTTGCAAGTAATACATCTGATTCTGTAACTTGACCTACAGATTTATGGATAATATTTACCTGTATTTTCTCAGTTGAAAGTTTTAATAATGAATCGGACAAAGCTTCAACAGAACCATCAACATCACCTTTAACAATTATATTTAACTCCTTGAAATCTCCAATCGCAATCCTTCTTCCAATTTCATCAAGGGTAATATGTTTATGTGTACGAATACCTTGTTCACGTTGCAATTGTTGACGTTTATTTGCAATTTCGCGGGCTTCTCTTTCATCCGCCATCACATTAAACTTATCTCCAGATGAAGGAGCACCGCTCATTCCTAGCATTTGAACAGCGATAGATGGACCCGCTAATTTAGTAGGCACGCCTCTTTCATTAAATAATGCTTTTACCCTTCCACTATTTGGACCTGCCAAAACAACATCTCCAATTTTTAATGTTCCTGCTTGTATCAATAGAGTAGTAACGTAACCTCTTCCTTTATCTAAAGAAGATTCTATAACAGTTCCAAATGCTCTTTTATTTGGATTTGCTTTTAAATCTAATAATTCAGCCTCAAGAAGAACTTTCTCTAATAACAAATCTATATTCTTACCTGATTTTGCTGCAATTTCTTGGCATTGATATTTTCCTCCCCAATCTTCAACTAGAATATTCATATTTGCTAGTTGTTCCTTAATTTTCTCAGGATTAGCACCTGGTTTATCAATTTTATTAATTGCAAAAACTAAAGGAACTTGCGCAGCTTGAGCGTGATTTATTGCTTCAATTGTTTGAGGCATTACGCTATCATCTGCCGCAATTACTATAATTGCAACGTCAGTAACTTGAGCTCCACGTGCACGCATTGCAGTAAAAGCTTCGTGACCTGGAGTATCTAAAAAAGTTATCTTTTTACCAGCATCTGTGGTTACATTGTAAGCTCCAATATGCTGAGTAATTCCTCCCGCTTCACCTCCAATTACATTTGTTTTCCTAATATAATCTAGCAAAGATGTTTTTCCATGATCCACGTGACCCATAACGGTTACAATTGGAGGTCTTGGAACAATATCGCCTTCGACATCATCTTCTTCTTTAATAGCCTCTTGCACCTCCACGCTCACAAATTCAACTCTGTAGCCAAATTCTTCAGCAACAATTGTTAAAGTCTCTGCATCTAAACGTTGATTTATTGAAACAAATAAACCAAGAGACATACAAGTTGAAATAATTTCATTTACTGAAATATTCATCATTTTTGATAACTCATTCGCGGAAACGAATTCTGTTACTTTAATTATTTTTTCAACTCCCTCTTGCTCTTCAGCTTCTAAAGCTGCGCGGAAATCTTCACGTTTTTGTTTTCTATGTTTAGAAGATTTAGATTTTTGTTTTCCTTGACTTAGTCTGGCGAGGGTTTCTTTAATCTGTTTTTGAACTTCTTCTTCTGTTAAGGCAACTTTTGGAGCAGGGCTTGGTCTATTTTGTCCTCCACCTGGTCGATTATTATTTGGGCGATTATTATTGTTACCCTGATTGTTATTTTGAGGTCTGTTTCCTCCTCCAGGCGTATTAGGTTGATTTACGGTTTGATTTTGAACTGGTGTAGTACCAGCTGCTGGTTCAATTCTCTTCCTTTTCTTTTTGTTGTTTCCTACACTTTGACCAGAAGAAGATGCAATGGGTTTTTTAGGAGGATCGGGAGTTAAAACAATTGTTCTTAAAACAGTTGGCCCTTCTAATTTTTTTCTTTCAGCCCGATAAAGACCTTCTTCAGGCTTTTCTGTTTGGTCTGTTGATAAAGATAAATCTAAATCATCTGCAGATTTTGTTTTTTCTTCAGATGGAGTTTCTTCAATAAAAGTGGGTGCTGAAACAGCTAATACTTCTTCTTTTACTTCTTCTTGAAATTTTGGAACCTCAACTTTTTCGACAGCTTCTTCCTTTTTTATTTCTGCAATTGGCCTTGAGACTTCTTCTTGCTTTGGTTTTTTACCCTTATTTTTTGAAAAGGCATCTAAATCAATTTTACCAATTACTTTAATTTGATTTGCTTCTGGCACGTTTGAAACGATTTCAGGAGGAGCTTCTTCAACCTTCTCTTCGCTTATTGAGCTTGGTTTGGCTACATCCTCAGATACAACTAGAGCTGTGTCTTTAACTTCTGGAATCTGAACTTTTATTTCTTCAATAATTGGAGTTTTTACAACTTCAATTATTGGTTCTGCTGGTTTTGGCTTTTCAATTTTCGATTTTGATTGATCAATAGCACCAAGGTTTTTAACTAAAATTTCTTCTGGTTCATTGTCTAATTCCTCATGTCGATGAGATGTCTGGTTTTCATCTAATACAATCGTTTCTCTTTTTAATCGAGTTAGGCTAATTTTTTTAGATTCTTCTTTAACACTTTTTTCGGCGCCATATTCCTTTAACAAAAGAGAATACATGTCGTCAGTAATTTTTGAATTGCGATTCACATCTTCAAACCCTTTAGCAGTAAGGTAATCTGTTAAAGTTTGAACTCCGACATTTAGTTCGGTAGCTACTTTGCTTATTCTTCTTATTTGTTGTGCGTCAGACATTTATTTTTGTTAAATCGTTTTTTTAATTGAATTTTATGTTTTCATTATTCAAACTCAGCTCGTAAAATTCGCATTACTTCTTTTATTGTTTCTTCTTCTAAGTCGGTTCTTTTAACTAGGTCTTCAACAGGAAGTTCAAGGACACTTTTTGCAGTATCACAACCTACATTTTTTAATTCATCCAAAATCCAACTATCAATTTCATCTGCAAATTCTTCCAAATCAACATCTTCACTGTCAAGTTCAGAATCTCTATAAACATCAATTTCATAACCAGTAAGCTTACTGGCAAGTTTAATATTCAGTCCGCCTTTACCGATTGCAAGTGATACTTGATCTGGTTTTAAATAAACATCAGCTCTTTTCGTTGCTTCATCAAGTTTTATAGATGAAATTTTTGCAGGACTAAGCGCTCTGGTAATATATAAAGTATTATTTACCGTATAATTAATTACGTCAATATTTTCGTTTCTTAACTCACGAACAATACCATGAATTCTAGAACCTTTCATTCCAACACAAGCTCCAACAGGATCAATTCTGTCGTCATAACTTTCAACAGCAACTTTTGCTCTAACTCCAGGTTCTCTAACGATTTTTTTAATAGTGATTAGGCCATCAAAAACTTCGGGAACTTCTTGTTCGAAAAGCTTTTCTAAAAATACCGGAGATGTTCTGGAAAGAATAATTTGAGGAGTACCATTTTTCATTTCTACTCTTAATACAACCGCTCTTAAATTTTCTCCCTTTTTGAAAAAGTCAGTTGGAATTTGCTCTGTTTTAGGTAAAACAAGTTCGTTGCCTTCTTCATCTATAATTAAAACTTCTTTTTTCCAAACCTGGTAAATTTCTCCACCAACAACATCTCCAACTCTATCTTTGTATTTTTTATAGACACCATCTTTTTCGAGCTCAGTAATTCTTGCAACAAGGTTTTGCCTAAAGGCTAAAACAGCTCTTCTTCCAAAGTCATTTAATTTAACTTCTTCTGAAACTTCCTCACCAACTTCAAAGTCAGGTTCAATTTTAACTGCTTCAGAATAACCAATTTGTTTATTCTCGTCTTCAATAGCTCCATCTTCGACAATTTCGCGGTTTCTCCATACTTCTAAATCACCTTTATCAATATTAATAATAATGTCAAAGTTCTCATCAGAACCGTATTTTTTAATAATCATATTGCGAAAAACGTCTTCTAATATGCCCATCATTGTGGCTCTATCAATGTTTTTAAATTCCTTGAATTCTGCAAAAGATTCGATGAGTGCTGCGTGTTCCATTTCTTAAAGTGAGTAAATCATTTAAAATTGATGTGTAAGCGCGTTTCTTTTATTTCATTTAAAAGAAACACATTTTTATTGTTTTCTAATTTTTCTGTTGTCGTTTTCTTTATAGGCTTTTTTGAAGCAAAAGGTTTAATTTCGATTTTAGTGTCTTCAACTTTTTCGAGAACGCCTTTAATTTTTTCTCCGTTTCTTAAAAGAACATCTACTTCTTTACCGCAATACTTATAATATTGTCTAATGTTTCTAAAAGGTTGATCTATTCCTGGAGATGAAACCTCTAGTTCAAAATCTTCTAATTCTCTATCAAGGCTGTGTTCAATATGTTTGCTTAATTGAATACAATCCTGAATGGAAACATTGACATCATTTTCAATAAAAACAAGTATCTTATTGGTTGAACTAACCTTTACTTCTATCAAATAGTTGGTCGATCCTTCCAAGAAAGATTGCGCTAAATCTACAATACGCTCCTTGCTTATCATTATAATGTGCAATAAAAAAAGGGACATTGTCCCCTCCAAAACTGCTGCGAAAGTACAATAAGATTTTAATTTGACAAAAAAAACTACCTTTCTCACTTCGAAATCCTTTCAACTTTAGTATAACATAAATAGAAATGAGCTGTATAGTACTTTTTTACGATGTTTCTATTTGTGCGATGTTTCTATTTTTTTGTTTTAGTTTTTTGAAAACAACTTTTGGTATATTTGCCCACTTTCAAACTTAATGTTCAATCAAATTTTAACTTTAACCTCTAATTTAAACAGCTCTAAAAATGGCTAACAATCAACAATCGGCTGGGAATAGCCTCGGTTCTTTCTTCGCAGCAACAGTTATTTTATCCGCAATTGTGGTATCTACCTTGGTTTTCATGTTCATAATGGGTAATCCATCCGGATTCGAAAACAATGATCCAGTAAATGGGCATCCCCTTCCAGGCAACACACTAGGTATTGTTTACAAAGGAGGGTTTATTGTACCTATATTAATGTCAATTGTAGTGATAATCATTGCTTTCTCCATTGAAAGATTTTTAACAATTGCAAAAGCAAAAGGAAAAGGTGGTTTAAACATATTTGTTAGAAATTTACAAAATATGATAAATAACAACCAACTTGATGCTGCAGTTTCTGAATGCGATAAACAAAAAGGTTCTCTTGCAAACGTTATGAAAGCAGGACTTCAACGTTATAAAATTCTTCAGAATGACACTTCAATGGATAAAGACCAAAAGGTAGTAGCGATGCAAAAAGAATTGGAAGAAGCAACTTCTTTAGAATTACCAATGTTGTCTAAAAATTTGGTGATTATATCTACTTGTGCTTCCATTGCTACGTTAGTAGGTTTGATTGGAACGGTATTAGGAATGATTAAAGCATTCTCGGCTCTTGCTCAGGCTGGTGCTCCGGATGCTGTTGCTCTTGCAAATGGAATTTCTGAGGCCTTAATTAATACAGCTCTTGGTATTACTGGTTCTACTATCGCCATTATCATGTACAATTATTTCACTACACAAATTGATAGTTTAACCTATAAAATTGATGAGTCAGGATTTAGCTTAGTTCAGTCTTTTACTTCTCAAACTAAATAATTTTATCTTAAAGAAAAGGTATGCCTAAAATTAAAATGCCCAAGAACAGTCCTTCTATCGACATGACGCCGATGGTGGATTTGGCCTTTTTGTTGGTAACTTTCTTTATGCTTATCTCTCAATTTCGCGCTGAAGAAGCTGCCGTAATTGACATGCCATCTTCAGTTTCGGATTTAAAAATTCCAGATAAAGATATAATGATGGTTTTGGTTGATAAGGAAGATAAAGTTTACTTTAACATAACTGGACAAGAAACGCGTACTAAAGTGCTCGAAAAAATGGGTGAAAAGTATAGTATTGTATTTAATGATGAGCAGAAAAAAGAATTTTCTAACATGGCATCCTTTGGAGTACCCATGAAATCTCTTTCTGCATATTTAAATGCAAATTCAACTGAGAGAAAAAAGATGCAGGAGAAATCTGAAGGGATTCCAACGGATACAACTGGTGTTTGCGAATTATGCGACTGGGTTTACAATGGTAGAATTTTAGCCCCTCGGTTTAGAGTAGCTATAAAAGGCGACCAAGTAACTAGTTATCCTAAAATAAGAAGAGTAATGGATATTTTGCAGGATAAAAAAATTAATCGCTTCAATTTAATCACCAATATGGAAGTTGGGCCTGGAGAATAATTCTTCATACGAAATGAACTATAATAAACGTTAAACATAAACGCGTTAAAACATTAAAAAATGGCTGAATTAAATACCGACGACGGCGGTGGCGGCAAAAAGAAACATGGCAAACGAAGGGCTAAGAAATCATCTACCCGGATAGACATGACACCAATGGTTGACTTAGGTTTCCTATTGTTGACTTTCTTTATCTTAACTACTACCTTCAATAAACCACAGGCAATGGAAATTTCTATGCCTGTAAAAGATGAAAATCTCAAAATAGAAGATGCGAATAAAGTTCCTGCTGAACATACTTTTAATATGTTACTTACTAAAAACAATACAGTTTATTGGTATTTTGGAATGGCAGACCCTAATTTAGGAGCGCTTCCTGCTTTAAATAAAACAAGTTATAGTAAAGATGGTCTTCGCAAGGTACTTATTACAGAAAATAATAAAAGACATAACTTGTACGCTCAAATTGAGACATGGAAGAAAGAAGTTGAAGAAGGTAAGTTAACAAAAGACGAATACAAAACTAAGGTGAAAGAATACAGAGAAAAGTTCAAAATTTCAACACTTGTAGTATTAATTAAGCCTGATAAAGATGCTAAATATAAGAACATTGTAGATGCGTTAGATGAAATGGCAATTTGTAACGTTGGTACTTATGCACTTTTAGAATCTACTCCAGTTGAAGACCAGATGATTGCAAATGCTAACACTTATGTTAAATAATTGAATTATGGCAGCAGAAACATTGGCAGTAAAGCCCTTCGATGAAATAGTATTCGAACACCGTAATCAAACATACGGTGCCTACGAATTAAGAAAGCAATACAACAAAAGAATGAATATTGCACTTGCAATTGCCTTGTCGGTACTTGTAATTAGCGTGAGTATTCCTGCAATTCTAGATTACTTAAATGAGCTAAGCAATAAGGTAGACATGGAGCAAAATGTGGAATTAACATTAATGGAGCCTCCTCCTTTAAGCGAAGAGCCACCGCCTCCGCCACCTCCTGTTGAGCCACCACCACCTGTTCAAGAAACTATTAAGTTTACTCCTCCAGTTATTGTTGAAGAAGTAAAGGAAGAGGATATACCTCCACCACAAGAGGTTGTAAACGAAACGAATGTAGGTAAAGAAAATGTTGAAGGTTCGGGTGATATCATAGATTTGCCAACTGATGGTACTGGAAATGAGGTAATTGAAGAAGCACCTCAAACACCATTCACGATTGTAGAGCAAATGCCAGCATTTCCTGGTGGAGAAGAAGAATTATTCAAATATCTAAGTAAGAACATTAAGTATCCTTCAATGGCCCGTGAAAACGGAATGTCGGGAACTGTGTATGTAACTTTTGTGGTAGAAACTAATGGTACTATTACAGATGTAAAGAAACTAAGAGGAGTTGGTGGTGGTTGTGATGAAGAAGCAATAAGAGTTGTTAAAGCTATGCCAGGATGGTCTGCGGGTAAGCAAAATGGGAAACCGGTTAGGGTTCAATATAATTTGCCTATTAAATTTACTCTTAGATAGTTTCTATTGAATAAGATTGTTTATGCAATGAGCCTTTTGGTGATACTTCTATATTTCATCATAGGCTCATTGTTTATTTTTACCAATTTTGTAGAACATTTAATACCCGAAAATATTAGAAAGATGTTGGGAGTAGTTTCAATTGCATATGGTATTTTAAGGTCGGTTAGGCTGTATTCAAGTTACTCAAAAAATAAAGAAAATGAATAAATATATTAAGTTATGTTTTCTGTTTTCATTACCATTGTTTAATAGTGGTTGTGGAGGAGGAGATGCGATTCAAGAAACCGCCACCCAAGGAAATATTTATGTAGGTGTAGAAGACGCTTTTAGATTGGTAATTGAAGCTGAGATTTACAGTTTTGAAGCTGCTTATAAATATGCTAAAATTAATCCTGTTTTTACTTCTGAAGGCACTTTATTGCAGTATCTAATGGAAGACTCTGTTAGGGGCATAGTTATTAGCAGAGAATTAAGTGCCGAGGAAGAGAAAATGTTAAATGCAGTAAAGGTGATTCCTAAAACTACTAAGATATTTTATGATGGACTAGCATTAGTCTCAAACCCATTGTTTATAGATTCAAATTTTACATTTAATCAGGTTAAAAAATTATTTTCAGATAAAGCCCATGTTTGGTCAGATGTTATTACCGATGGAACAAACGATAGCATTAGAATTGTTTTCGACAGCCCGAAAAGCGGAAATGCCCGTTTTATTAGAGAATTATTTGGTTTAGCAGAATTACCAAAAACGTGTTTCGCAGTAAATTCAAACCTAGAAGTTATAAATTATATAGAAAAAAATAAAAACGCCATTGGTTTAATTGGGTCAAATTGGATCAGTGATCCTCAAGATACTGTCAGTCATAAGTTTTTAAGCAAGATCAAAGTGATGGGTCTTTCTTCATCCAATGATGAAAATGGGAATGCTGGTTTTTTTAGGCCTTATCAAGGATACATTGCCGATGGAACTTATCCTTTTAAGCGAACCGTTTATTACATTAGCAGAGAAGCTGGCACAAGGCTTGGTACTGGCTTTGCTGCATTTTTGGCTGGAGATATTGGCCAAAGGATTATTTTGAAAGCTGGTTTGGTTCCAGCAACAGTTCCAGTGAGATTAGTAAATATTAGTTCAGAGTAAAAAGTAAAATAATGAAAAATAGAATCATTCTTATTGCATTCATATGCAGTAGCACCTTATTAAAAGCCCAGTCATTAGCCGAAGCAAAAGTTCTTACCTCAAATGAGCAGTTCGAGTCAGCTTCATCAATGTTTAAAGCAATAATTGAAAAATTTCCTTCCAAAGGAGATTATTGGTTTTATTATGGCGAAAGTTTACTTCAGAATGACAATCAGGATTCTGCAAAGTATGCCTACAATGAAGGTATTAAAAATGACCCTTCAAATCCATTAAACTATGTAGGATTAGGTAAAGTCGCAAAGTTGGAAAAAGATGCTGGTGGGGCAGCTCAAAATTTTGTAAAGGCTATTAATTTAGGCGCAGGGAAAAATGCTGAAGTATTGATCAGATTGGCTGATGCTCAAATTAAAATTGAAAAGAAGGATTTGCAACAAGCTTTTTCTTTTTTAAAGGACGCTGAAAAATTGCAACCCACTAATCCTGAAATTCAAATATTAAATGGAGATGCATTTTTAGAAAATAATGATGGTTCAAACGCAATAAAGTTTTACGAGAAAGCTCAATCATTAGACCCAAAATCGCCATTAGCAATGGTTAGAATTGGCCAGTTATGGACGCGAGCAAGAAATTATGTTGGAAAAGATGGTGCAAAAGGTGCTTTAGAATATTATAATAGTGCAATTGCAATTGCTCCAGATTATGCTCCTGCGTACAGAGAACTTGGAGAATTATTTGCGAAAGCACAGAGATATGAGGATGCTAAGAAGAATTATGCTAAGTATCTTGAACTTTCCAAGAATAACTTAAGCGCAAAAATTAGGTATGCTTCCTTTTTATTTCTTACAAAAAATTACAAAGAATCTCTGGAGCAGATAAATTCAATTTGGCAGAAAGATACTTCTAAAGTAGTGCTTTATAGATTAGCAGCTTATTCAAGTTTTGAAACTAAAGACCCAGTTAATGGATTAAAGTACATGAATTCTTTTTTTGCTAAGCAATTGGAAAATAAGTTTATTCCTTCTGATTATGCTTATTATGGAAAACTTTTAGCAGCAAACGGACAAGATTCGTTGGCATTAGAAAAACTTAATTTGGCATTTTCCCAAGATACCTCTGCCTATGACCTATTGTCTGATATAGCATCTGTTTACACTAAAATGAAGAAGAATAAGGAAGCTGCTGCTACATATGAATTGAAAATTCAAAAAACAAAGCAATCTTCTCGTGATTACCATTTACTAGGAATATCTTATTACAAGTTGAACGAATTTGGAAAGGCAGATACTGCATTTGCACGGGTAAATGAATTAGCTCCAAAATTTGTTCAAGGTTTCGATTGGAGAGGTAGAACGCAAAGTATGATTGATCCAGATTCAAAAGCTGGCTTAGCAAAAGTAGCATTTGAACAAGTAGTTCTGCTTGCAGAGCCTGATTCGGCTAAATACTCAAAAGAACTTATGTCGGCCTATAAATACCTAGGCTACTATTATTATCAATTAAAAGATTATACAAATTCCCGCATTTGGTGGGAAAAGGTAAAAGCAATAGACCCAAATGATAAACAAGCAAATGATGCTTTATCAGACATGAAGGGTAAGAATTAGTTAAGCTTTCATATTCTGAAATTGTAAAGGAATACCATAATCTTTGATTCTAAGAATTGCCATAGTTTTTTGAAGATCATCTATTTTTTTAGATGATACTCTTAACTGATCATCCATTATTTGTGCCTGCACTTTTATTGCGGAATCTTTGATATCCTTCATTATTTTTCGGGAAGCGTCTTTATCTATACCTTGTTTGATGCTGATATCTTTTCTAACCATATTTCCGGAAGCATATTGTTGCTTGCCGAAATCCATGCAATTAGGATCTATTTTTTGTTTAATTAGCCTTGAACGTACTACATCTTCAACGGCTGTAACACGCATTTCATTTTCAGCTAAAACACTTACAATTAATGATTTTTTATCTAATTCAACTTTAGTTTTTGATTCTCGGAAGTCAAAACGTCCAATAATTTCTTTGATTGCAGCGTTTATAGCGTTATCTAATGTCTGCAAATCCACTTTACTAACAATATCGAATGAGGGCATGTTTTTTTAGCAATATTACTAAGTGTAATTCAATTAATAAAAAAAACATTTTGCTAATCAACTTTCATATAAAAAAAGTAAGTATTTGTTATTGCTACAGAATTAATTTTTATATTTGCATCCCTAAAAAAATTAACAAAGAATCTAAGTATGCTAATTATTCCCGTAAAAGAAGGAGAGTCAATTGAAAAGGCCTTGAAGAAATTCAAACGTAAAGTAGAAAAAACAGGCTTGATTAAGCAATTAAGAGAGCGCCAAAAATTTACAAAGCCCTCAATTGAGCGTCGCGAGGAAATTAAAAAAGCCATTTACAGCAGTAAATTCAGAGCAAGCCAAGAGGCTTAATCTGTTCAAGTTTTATATCTCAGGGAAGCAATACCAGCTTCCCTTTTTGCGTTTATACCAATCTCATATTGTTTATAAAGTTGTTATGATTTGCTATTGATTCAAATTTAAAATTGAATCTTTCTCATTTAATTTTAGAAAATGGAAGCCATTAGAACTTTTATCGATTATTTAAAATTTGAGAAGAGATATTCCCCCCATACATTAATTGCTTACGAAAACGATTTAATTCAATTTGCATCTTACTTGAAATCAAGTTATGAGGTTGTTGAATTATTAGAAATAAAAGCAATTTTTATAAGATCTTGGGTAGTGTCTTTAATGGAGGCGAAGTTAGATCCAAGAAGTATAAACAGGAAAATAACCTCACTAAAATCGTTTTATAGATATGCACTTAAGTGCAAATGGGTAGAAAATAGTCCGATGGGAAAAATCACTTCCCCCAAGACGGCTAAAAGATTGCCTTCATACATAGAAGCGGAAAAATTGGATGTCTTATTCGACAACACCGAATTTCCTGATAGTTTGGAGGGAAAAAGAGAGCAGTTGATTTTGGAATTGTTCTATGGAACAGGAATGAGACTAAGTGAACTTATCAACCTTAATATAAATGATGTTGATATTAGACAATTGCAATTGAAAGTTACTGGTAAGAGAAACAAACAACGAATAATACCAATGTATGCTGCGATTATTCCTCATTTAGAACAGTACATTGGATTAAGAAATATTGTTAAAACAAATAAACCCAATTTATTTATTATGGATACTGGCGAAGCTTTGTACCCAATGTATGTTTATAGGTTGGTAAAAAAGCATTTAAGTATTGTTAGCACTCAAAAGAAAAGAAGTCCACACGTATTAAGACATTCATTCGCTACTGAGATGTTAAATAATGGAGCTGACTTAAATGCGATTAAAGAAATTCTTGGACACGCTAATTTAAGCGCAACACAAGTTTATACGCATAACTCAATTGAGAAATTAAAAGATACGTATAAAAAGGCTCACCCTAGAGCATAAAGGTTTTCTAAAAGATTTGGAGTCTATTCTTGATAAAATGTGATTTGCTCTAAATTCTCTTAATCTTACAACTGTAGTTAATTTCTTTCTCGTTTGATATCTTTTTAGTAAGATGTAAGAAATACAATGTTATTTATTGTATTCTTAAAAATCTAAAATTCAGCATTTTGTAAATTGCATTTCTAAAAAAAATATCAATTTCATACACTCCTTTTTAATTGTAAACCTTACACTTATAAAGTAAGAAATACTGATTATAGGAACTTTAAGTGATTTAATTTCCTATTAATTGTTCTAAAAAAGACCCTCCTCTTACAACTTACATACACTTTAGAAACAAAGCAAAATGAGGTGTCGTAACATAATTTGCACCCATCAAAAATCTATTGTTATAAGAGACAATTACTTGATAAAAACGAATTATGTTAAGCAGATCTTTTGTCAAGCTCGGTGCTATAATTTTCCTTTTTTCTATTTCTGAAATTTTACAAGCTCAGAATGGGGGAACTAATTGCACATCTTCCCAAAATAACCCAATAGCAATTCCATATTCTGAGAATAACCATAATTTGTGCGGTAACTATAATGATTATAATGGAAACAATGGATGTGGCGCAAGTTGGGGAAACAATTTTGGTGGTCAAGATTGGATGTATTCCTTTACTGCATCTCAAACGGGGTTTTTAAATGTGACTTTATCTGACATAGTCTATCCTAATAATTCCTGGGGTGTAGCAAGTGTTGGACTTTTTCAAGGCTGTCCCGGCACATCTGGTGCATGTTTGGGTTTTGGGCAAGGAAGTTGGGGAGGGAATGCATCTCTTTTGATAACTGTGAATGCAGGTGTAACTTATACTATAGTTATTGACGCCACAACGTATTTTACTTATTACAGTAATTGTTTTAGATACGATATTAATGTTTCCTTAACCACAATTCCCATTCAGCCAAGTTGCACGAATATGGGTTTTACTTCTAACAATTTGAATGGTTGGTTCGCTACAACTGGAAACGCTGTTACAGGGCCAACAGGGGCCCAAACACCAACTTATGCACCAAATGCCTTTGGAGTAGTAAATGGAAGGCATACTATAATGACAGGAGGAAATGATCCAATAGGCAATTTTCCAAGAGTTGACCCAACAGGAGGACCATATTCTTTAAGATTAGGAAACAACTCCTCTGGATCGGAGGCAGAACAAGTGAGACAAACATTTTTAGTTTCTACTTCAAATTCAAGTTTCACCTACAGGTATGCTGTGGTTTTTGAAGACCCCGGACATTCTGCGCCTGAACAACCATTTTTTAGGGCGTTGCTAAGAGACCAGAATGGAACATTAATTCCTTGTTCAGATTTTATTGTTTCTGCGCAAGGAAACCTACCTGGTTTTTCTAGTGCACAAGGAGGTTCCGTACGCTATAAACCCTGGAGTACTGTTAACGTAGATTTAAGTAATTATTTGGGACAAAATGTTACTGCTGAGTTTACAACAGGAGATTGTAGCCAAGGAGGACACTTTGGATATGCTTATATAGATGCATTTTGCAGCCCTTCAACTTTAGGAGAGTTGGCAGATACAATTTGTCCAGGACAATCAGTAACACTTACAGCTCCAAATGGATATCAACAATACAGGTGGAATCCTGGAAATATTCAAAGTCAGACAGTTACATTTACACCAGCACTTTCTACAACTTACACATTAAGTTTAACCGCTTTTAATGGCTGTGTTTCTAATTTTACTGTGCCAATTACAGTAGCACCCTTACCAACTCCTTCTTTTACCGCAGTTGCACCAGCTTGTGATTTGCCAGTTACTTTTACAAATACAACACCTTCTGCAACCTATTCAATAACGAATTTGAACTGGAGTTTTGGAGGTTCTGCGAATCCAACTACTTCTAATTTGGCGAGTCCAGGCATATTATTTCCAGGACCGGGAATTTACCCTGTTTCTCTTAATGTAAGCAATTCTGCTGGATGTTCTGGAACAATTATTCAAAATGTGACAGTTCCTCCTTGCGTTTTTAGAGTTACAATAACAGGAGATACTATATGCGCAGGCGACTGCTATACTTTTAATTATACTACAAATTACGGATTCCCTCCTTATTCGGTTCAATGGTCCACAAGTGCTAATACAGGACCATCAGAAACTTTATGCGCCAATACATCTACTTTGGTAACAATTACATTGACTGATGCAACTGGTGATGTAGCCACAGATACTGCAATGATTTCGGTTCCTCCTTCATTAATTAGTCAAGAACTTATTACCAATGTAGTTTGTAATGGAGAAAATAACGGAGCAATTAATCCTCAAATACAAGGTTGGGGACCCTTTGATTACACTTGGAGCAATGGTTCTCAGTTGTCACAAATTTCAAATCTTGTAGCGGGGACTTATTCTGTATCAATAAATGATGCAGGAAATTGTCTTTACCAAGATACATTTATTGTAACTGAACCCGCACCAATATTGTTCGGAACTTCCATTACACCAAGCACTTGTGGCTTAGCAAATGGTCAGATTAATATTTTAAATATTTCTGGAGGGTTTTCGCCTTATGAAGTTGGTACAGATACATTACAGTATCAAAACTCAACAAATATAAGTGGCTTAGCTGCAGGTTCATATACCGTTTATGTTGTGGATTCAAATCAATGTAGAAATCAAACAATAGTGAATGTTAATGCATTAAGTTTCCCATCACAAGTATCAATGCAATTAAACGATGCTTATTGCAATATTGCAGATGGTTCCATAGAACTAATAAATATTACAGGCGGTACTTCTCCGTTCCAAGTTTCATTGAATGGTTCTGTTTCTGGGAGTTTCAATGGAAGTAATTACACTATGAATCAACTAGATGGAGGTCTTTTTGATATTCATATTGTAGATGCAAACAATTGTGTTTTAGACACCAATGCAACGCTGGTGCAGCATCCTTCTCCTTCAGGTGTGCTATTTACAACGCAACCTGCGACTTGCGGATTAAACAATGCAAGTCTTTCGTTAAATGCTGTAATTAATGGAACGGCACCTTATTTTTATTCCTTAAACTCTGGAACATTTTCTTCCAATACAGCATTTAGTAATCTTGCTCCAACTAACTTTATAGTTTCAGTTCAAGATTCAAATGGATGTAGTTATGATACTAGTTTTGTATTGCCGTTTATTGAAGATTTAGAGGCTACAATAGGATTGTTACAACATGTAAAATGTTTTGGAGGAATGGATGGAGGGGCCTTTGTGTCTATACTTTCAGGGTCATCCCCATTTCAATATAGTTGGAATAATGGTGCTACAAGTGATTCTGTTACCAACCTTAGTTTAGGCACAGCCACAATTATGATTACTGATAGTGTTGGTTGCACGGAAAACTTAAGTATTCAGATTAATGAACCTAACGCTTTATCTTTTCAATTAGAAGAAACTAATGCGACTTGTGGTTTAGATAATGGTATTATTGAAGTTATTAATGTTCAAGGCGGAACTCCAGGTTTTGAGTTTACAATAGATGGGAACAATTTTTTACCTACAAGTATTTTTCAAAATTTACCCGACACTTCGTTTACAATTTCAGTAAAAGACGCAAATGGTTGTATTCAATCTGATTCCATTGCAATAACTATGGTTAGTTTTCCCTCAGCAATGACTGTTAGTAAAGTTGACGCAATTTGTGGACTTCCAAACGGAAGTATTTCTCTTGAAGGAGTAACAGGAGGAGTTGCACCTTATACGGTTAATTGCACTAATCAAATTGAAGCACAGGTTAGTTTATTCCCAATAAACTGGACTAGTTTGCAAGAGCAGTCATATTTGATTTCAATAAGCGATGTAAATAATTGTCAGATTAGCTTGGATACTAGTATCTTGCAATTCGAAGGTCCTTCAATGGTTTTCTTAACAGTTCAACCTGCAATTTGCGGATTAGACAATGCTTCTGTTACAATAGATTCCTTAACAAATGGGACTTCTCCTTTTCAATATAGTTTTGGAAGTGGGGCATTTGATAATGTTATAAATTCAGGTGATGTTCCACCTGGTCCAATATCAATTCAATTGAGAGACTCTAATAATTGTTTATTAGATACCTTAATAAATGCTCCTTTTATTGAGAATATTGATATTTCTTTATCTCAAATACATCCAGTTACTTGTTTTGGTTATTCTAATGGAACAGTTGGAGTAAATATATTAAGTGGTTCTTCTCCATTTATATACAATTGGAATAATGGAGTTATTACACAAGAGAATGACTCTATACCTGCAGGTTTTTATAATGTAACTGTTACAGATTCATTGGGTTGCGAAGATCAAGGGAATATAACCCTCATTCAACCATTAAAAATAAGTGTTACAGCTACAGGTCCAGATTATGTTTGCGAGGGAAAATCAGTTACATTACAAGCCTATGCAACTGGAGGACAAGGACATTTAGATATTTTATGGCCTGCTTATTCTCATAGCACTCCTGTATTAGTTAATACTCCCGATTCTTCTACAAGTTATGAGGCAATTGCTATAGACTTGAATGGTTGTGTAGGAAGAGACAGCCACTTAGTGTCTCTTAGGTTATCTCCACAGGGAATGATCGAAGCTGACAATCCTTTTGGTTGCTTACCTGTTTGTGCAAATTTTTCTGTTAATATTACTAATGGTGCGATAATAGATAGTTATAACTGGAGTTTTTCAAATGCAGGTTCGGGAAATAATGCTATTCAGAAAATTTGTTTTTTTGAGGAGGGGATTCAAAATGCAACAGTACTCATTACAGATAATTTTGGTTGTAAAAATGAATTATCTGGTCAGGGCTTAGTTACTGTTTATGGTATTCCTAAAGCAGCATTTTCAAGTACTCCTAACAAACCAGACTTGTTAAACCCTGAAGTACAGTTTATTCAAGAGAGTATTTCTGCTTATTTGTTTGATTGGAGATTTGGAGATGGAGGAAGTTCAGATGAGATGTCTCCAAAATATGCCTACCAAGATACTGGAACTTATGAAGTTTGTTTGAAAGTTTCAAGTGAACATGGCTGTGAAGATGAAACTTGTGAACCAGTTACTATTGAACCTGTTCCAACAATTTGGGCACCAACGGCATTTACGCCAAATGGTGATGGTACCAACGAGCGTTTCAAAGTAGTTGTTCTTTATGCAACAAAGTTTCAGCTAGAAATATTTAATCGCTGGGGCGAAATGGTCTACAGCAGTAATGACAAAGATGAAGGATGGGACGGAACTTATAAATCAAATCTGGCTCAAAGCGACACTTACATATGGAAAGTTTCAGTAACCAATAGTTTAAAAGAGCAGAAACAAATAACCGGACGGGTTACTCTTTATGAGTAAAGTTTTAGTTGTCTATTTTTTGATTTACAATTTGCAATATATCATTTTCTTGACTTACAGCATTTTCCGCAATTTCAGCGCATTTAGTAAGAATCTCAGTCACAAATTCTTTATCGTTATAACTACCGCAATTAATTTTCACATTTAGATGAGCTCCTAATACAGCGCTTCTAGCGCACAATGCGGCTACACCTGCGTCACTTGCAGAATTTGGATTCCCTTCTTCAGCCATTGCTTTTATAATTTCAAAAGAATCGTTGGCCAATTGCATCACTTTGAAAGGAGTAACAATTGCCACTTTAGTAGCAGCCTGAATAGCATTTTTTCTTATCGTTTTTTCTTCATCGGTAGCATTTGAAAGTCCAAATGCAGTCATTATTCCATTAAATGCATTTGTATCTTCATCAACCATATTTAGAAGATGCTGTTTTAGTATTTGACCTTTTTCAGCCCAAATGGAGAATTCTTCCCATCTTTCATCCCAGCCTCTTTTATGTGAACTTAAGTTTGCAACCATTGTTGCTAAAGAAACGCCTAAACTTCCCAAATAGGCCGAAATAGAACCACCACCAGGTGCAGGAGATTCAGAAGCAGTTTCATCTGCAAAATCCTGCAAATTCATTTGAATGAGTCTTTTTGATTGTGGATCATTCAATAGATATTCAATTACTCTTTTCTCAGGTTCAAAAGGACCTAATTCGTCGAGACCCATTGATTTTACTGCAATCTTAATCAGCTCTGCATTTGAAACTCCTAAAGAACGTTGTTGTTTTGCAAGAAAATATCTGCCTGCATCTAATAAACAATCTAAAGGTAGAAGGCCAACTAATTCTGAACCTGTTACACGAATTCCTCTTTTATCTGCCTTTTTACAAACCTCATCAAAAGCAATATGCACAGGCGTGTCGCGAATGTTAGTCAGATTCATTGAGATTTGAGCAACACCATATTCTTCAATAAACCAACCTATGGCTTTTACAGATTTTAATGAGCCCGGAATATGTATTGGATTTCCATTTTCATCTTTTTTTATTTTACCTGTAATTGGATCTCCTTCACGTAAAACACGTCCTCTTTCTCTCACGTCAAATGCAATAGAATTAGCTCTTCTTACAGAAGTTGTATTCAAGTTGACATTATAAGCAATAAGAAAATCTCTTGCTCCAATTACCGTTGCGCCGGCTTTTGCATCCATTTCTAAAGGACCAAAATCTGGTCTCCATTCAGGATGTTTAATTTTTTCAAAGAACCCTTCATATTCGCCTGCTCTAATTTCGCTTAGATTCGTTCTGCCTTTAATTTTAGCAGCCGCTTCATATAAATAAACTGGAATTTGAAGTTCATCTCCAACTCTCCTAGCCAGTTTTTGCGCAAAAAGAGCAGTTTCTTGCATCGAGATTCCTGAAATTGGGATTAATGGACATACATCTGTAGCTCCCATACGTGGATGTTCACCTTTATGACGAGACATATCAATAACTTGAGCAGCTTTTTGAATACCTCTAAATGCGGCTTCTATTACATCTTGAGGTTCTCCAACAAAAGTAACAACTGTTCTATTTGTTGCTTTTCCAGGATCCACATTTAGCAATCTAATAGCAGCAACGGATTCTATAGCATCAGTAATAGCTTTGATGACAGAAAGATCCTGGCCTTCTGAGAAATTAGGGACACATTCAATGATAGGCATAAGAGATAGTTTTATTTGTTTTTTATATATAAAGCTTTCAAGGCATCACCTTTACCGATGGTGCTTAAAGTTGTATTAACACTTTTCTTGACGAATCCTAAAATTGGATTTTCTTCAAAAGAGCGTCTCAGTTGCTCGTCTTTGGTATCTTCTGCAATAAATGCTTGACTTGTATATGGAATATCTTCTTGTTTACTGGTGTTTAATCTTGTTAAACTAAATCCTGTGGTTTTTATCCATTTCTTTTTGAATCCATTATTCGTAAGCAAAAAGTTCATTGTCTTTGGCGTGTAATAGGAAAGATGTTCTGGCCATCCAATTACATTATATTTTGCTTTAAGGTGATATCTCAACAAGGAGTTGAAATTAGGTGTGGTGACGTAGAAGTAACCTCCTTTTCTAAGAATTTTATGGATGTTTTTGATTTCACTTTGAGGAGTATTGATGTGCTCTATAACTTCAAAGGAAGTAACGACATCGAAAAAATCAGGAGGATAATTTTCAGGATTTAAGGCTCCATTATGCATTTTGATTCCCTTTTTCTCACAAATTTCAATTGCTTTATCTGTGAATTCAGTTCCATAAACTTCCCATCCTCTATTAATAGCAACTTCCAAAAAATATCCAATACCACAACCAATATCTAAAATTCGTTTGGTTTTCTTTATTTTTTCAAATTCGTCTAATAACTCATTATACCTTTTAATGGTAATATCGCTTAGAAAATCATTTCTTCCATATCCTTCATAATGCGCAATTAATTCTGAAAGCGTTGGAATTCTTTTTGAAAATACAAATGAACATTTACTGCATTTACATAGAAAAGCGTTTTCATAGCCTTTCAAATCTTTGATGTCAGGACTATTGCAAACTATACAAGCTGTAAAATACTCTTCATTCATTTCCTTGTAATTGCTTTTTTTAATCTTTTTGCTGCTCTAACATATGGTCTAAGTCTATCGTACCAATGGAGAATTGAAGGGTAATCGGTATGTTGTTTTACTGGAGCGTTCATAATTTCCTCAAAAATAGATTCAGAAATGCCAAGTTTCTTAATGAGATATTCTCTGTCTTCCTGCAATAATTCTTCAGAAGGATAAGGATTTGATTTGATTTCTTCTAGCGCTAGTTCCCTGGTAATTTGTCCTGAACAAATAAGCGTGCTAAGGTGACTTTTACGTTTATCGACTCCAAATTTTTTGAAAAGGATATATCCTTGATAGAATCGAGTAAATATATTTTCATAATGTTTTCCACCATAATCACGCCACCCGAGTTCTTTTTGAATAAATTCTTTCACCTTTTTTTTGTCGTAATCGATCCAATTTAGAGGTGCATAAGTTTTTAGGCCTTTTATTTTCAAATAATACCATCCTTTTGTAATCCCGAGGTAAGGGAAAGTTTTTAAAGGCACTTTTCCAAATTTTTTGTGGATGGCCTTCATATTAATAATATCGTATTTAAAATGCGTGAAAGTTGGAGGCAACCAACCTTCAGTTACTGTATTGTGCCCAGTAAGAATGTATTTTATGTTTTTTTCATTTGCTATTTTAAATACAGCGGCAGCATAAGCATTATCAGTAGGTACATCAATGTCTAAGACCGAGGCTTTCATATAAGATAACTGTAGGTCTTTAATTTCGTTCCAATCAATTACATAGGTAAAAAGATCATAACCTAATTTTTTGACAAGTTGCTCGATGTTCATGACTGAAAGTTCAGTATTCCAACCATTGTCAACATGAAGAATAAGCGGTTTAAGTCCCCATTCCTTAGCTTTATAAGATAAATATGTACTATCAACCCCTCCACTTACACCAATTAAGCAATCGTATTCTCGATTTTTTCCGTATTTTTTTATTTCTTGAAGCATTTCATTTAATGCAATTTCAGCTTCATTGCCTCTTTTTACGGTTTTCAAGGCCATATCATCGTATATATGACAAATAGAACAGACTCCTTTTTCGTCAAAAGTAATTGCAGGATAGTCATTTGTATCCATTATGCAACGTGAGCAAACTTGGTAGTTTTTATTCATGCAATAGTTCTTGCTTTAAAAAGCGAAAGTAATTTTTTTCGGCCGAAAAATGATTTAAATAATAATTGAATGATTCTTCACAAAGACTTTTCCTTTTGTCAATGCTAAGGTGCTGAAATTCAATTATTTTTTGGGCAATTTTATTTTCATCAGCATTGCTGTCTAATAGAAATCCATTCACATTGTCTTTAACAATTTCAGAAATACCACCAACATTAAGTGAAAGAATAGGAATACAATGTGCAAGCGCCTCCATCATTGAAACTGGAATGCCTTCTGAAGCACTAGTGCATATTAATAAGTCTGGTTTTTCTGTATTTAAGAAATTATAGATTTGAGTTTTAGTCAGTTCACCAAGAAAGGTCGTTTTTATATTTTTATTTTCTCTTAATTCATTTTCAATTTTATTTTGAAAAGACTTTGAATGATTTGGTTCATTACCAATATGAGTCCATTCAATATCAAATTTATTAATAAGCTTTAAGGCATTTGCAATTTTTTCGAGTCTTTTTATAGGGTCAATAAATGCGATGCTTATTATATGGATTTTATTTGGATTAAAGTTTAGTTTTAAATGTATAGGAATATTCCCAATTCCAAGAAAATGTGTATGAATTTTATCAATAAATGAAGCGTTTGTTTTTTCTATTAAATGCTGTTTTCCTGTTTCAGAAATTGGGCAAACGGCATTTATATTTTCTATTACATAAGGTCTAAACGGTAAGTAATTTAATTTATTTCTATAGAAGAAACAGTCCCATCCATGCACTCTGGTTGTTACGATAATTTTACTATTATTATTTTTTAATAGGGCTAATCCTAGGGTGGCATATGTGAACCAGTAAGAATAAAAAACAGAGTTTTGATATTTAATTTTATTTCGAATTAAATACTGAGTCAAATCATTTTTAAAATTTAAGGCCATAGATTTAAAGCCTATAATTGTTTTTAAATGATTTATCGTAATATTTTGTTTATATCTTATTTTGATATTGTATAATTCCTGAAAAGTTGATTTGCTTAGTAAACTTAAAATAGACAAAAGTTTATATTTTAATTTATTCGAAATATTTAATTCAATAAGTTGACAATTATCTGGAATAACAAATCTTTTTATGGATTTATTAATTGAATTAATTTCAGGTATTATCAAATAGATTTTATGGAAATGTTTTGAAAGAAGTATTAATTCATCTTCCAAAAAGGGCTCTCCAATTCCAAAAGGATAATCAGTTACTATTAAAAAAAGATTTTTCTTAGTTTGAAGCATGGTGTAAAAATAAATTAATTGGTTCTAATATCTTTACTTTGTTGCTATTAATAATTTGTAATTTTGCTGTACTTATGATTGCAATAATAGATTACGAAATGGGCAATATTGGTTCTGTTTACAATATGCTTAAGAAAATAGGAGTGAAGAGCTTAATTACTAAAGAAAAGTCAGTTATTGAAGATGCGGAAAAGCTTATTATACCTGGCGTTGGAGCTTTTGATAGTGGAATGCAGCAATTGGCTAAGTATGATTTGATTTCTTTGATAAAGAAGAAAGCTTTGGAAGATAAAACTCCAGTGTTAGGAATTTGTTTAGGCGCACAGTTAATGTTACAAACCAGCGAAGAAGGAATAGAACCTGGACTTGGGCTTTTGAAAGGTTCAGTAAAGCGGTTTGATTTCTCTTCGATAGAAAAGAATTTCCCGATACCTAGTATGGGTTGGAATCAAGTCAATGTTAACAAGAAAAGTAATATAGCAGAGAGTTTGCCAATTGAACCTCGATTTTATTTTGTTCATTCATACCATTTTAAATTGGAAAACGATGCTGATATTTTAATGACTTCTGAATATGGTTATAAATTTACCTCTGCATTTGAAAATGGTAATATTGCTGGAGTGCAGTTTCATCCTGAGAAAAGCCACAAATTCGGAATGGCGTTATTAGGAAATTTTTCAAAATCGTTTTAGTAATGTATAGATCGAGGGTTATTCCAGTTTTACTTTGTAATATAGAAGGTAGTCTTATTAAGACCAAGCAGTTTAAAAAGCCAGTTTATGTTGGAGATCCAATAAATGCAGTAAAAATATTTAACGACAAGGAAGTTGATGAATTGATTTTTCTTGATATTACTGCTACAGCTCAAGGAAGAAAACCAAATCTGAATTATATTAGAGACATAGCTACAGAAGCTTTTATGCCTTTATGTTATGGTGGCGGGTTGCAACAATTGGATGATATTACCGCTGTAATAAAATGTGGAATAGAAAAAGTTTGCATCAATTCATATTTAAGTCAGGATTTAAGTCTCCTTCGTAAATGTGCTGATAAATTTGGAAGTTCAGCAACCGTTGCATCTATTGATGTCAAAAAAGATTTCTGGGGGAAATTTAAGGTGATGGTTAGAAATGGTGAAAAATCTATATCATTTTCGCCTATTGAATTTGCGCAAGAAGTAGCGTCTAAAGGAGCAGGAGAAATTATGCTCAACTCTATTGATAGAGATGGTTTGATGCAAGGTTTTGATTTGAATCTAATTAGAGAAATAGCAAGCGCTGTAAATATTCCAGTAATTGCATGCGGAGGAGCAGGAACTCTTCAAGATTTAAAAGAAGGAATTGATGCTGGTGCTTCCGCAGTGGCAGCAGGTAGTATGTTTGTATTTCAAGGGAAACACAGAGCTGTGTTAATTTCTTATCCTTCTGTAAATGAATTAAAAGCTGTTGGAATTTAATTCAAAGAATAAATATCTATCAACTTATCTGTGTAATTCTCAATCGCAAATTTTTCAGCAAAATCTCGCGCATACCTTCCCATCCTTTCTCTCTCAGAATCATTTTCAATAAAGTAAATTATTTTATTTGCGAATTCTTCAACTGGCATTTCTTGGGGAATAATAAATCCATTTTTATCATTCTCAATCAATTCTCTATTACCAAAACCATCTAAAGAAACCACTGGTAGACCAGAGGCCATTGCTTCCAGCAGAACTAAACCGAAAGGCTCATACCAAGCTGGGTGGACATATAAATCAGCTTTCTTTAATTTTTCGGGAATTTCTCCAACACTGCCGTGAAAGATTAATCGTTTTTCTAATTTTTTCTCTTTAGTCTTTTGTTTTAGTTCATCCATTAATGGGCCAAACCCATATACATCAATAGTTACATTAAAACCTTTTTCTACCAGGATTTCCAAAACGGAGATTAACAAAACATGATTTTTTTTAGGTACTAAATTGGCAATTGATACTATGTGAAAAGGATTATTTGCTTTTTTATAACTTCTTTCATGGTGGAAACTAGCCGTGTTTATTGCGTTGGGTAAATAGTGAATTCTATTTTTAAATGATGGTAATTCTGAAGAAAGAAATCGACTTACATCTTTAGAAATAGCAATGAACTGGTTATTACCTTCTTTGTATTTTTTTATTAACCAATTTCTTTCCCAAAGATTTGCAATTTTGAATTTAGAAAATAAAGAATTAAGACTTGGTCTTTTTAACTGAACCATATTATCATGACCATGAGAAAAATATTTTATATTTTTAAATATTTCTGTACGACTATTAATTTCAGCTAGGAATAAGTGAGAATGAATAACATCTGGCTTAAATTCTTTAACAATTCGAATGAAGTTTGTATTCTGGATTTTTGTTTTTCTGAAAAGACTAAAAATTACATTATCATTAATAATTTCCAGTTCTACATTCTTTAAGAGCGTTTCTTTGTTTGGGAAATTCGGCCAAGTTTCATGGAAATCTTCTAAACACACTATTTTAACTATATGATTTCTTTTAGATAATTGAATTGCAATGTTTGCTAGAAGAATTTCGGCCCCGCCGCATCCTAGGAGTGGTATACAAAATAGAATTCTCATGGTATTAGAACGTATCGTAGTCCGCTGCTGTAATATTAAGGTTGAATTTATTACTTTCTTTATTTATTGCTTTTACTGTCACAGTTAATCCTTTTTTAGGTTCTTGATTTTGTTTTAATAGTTTATCTAAATAGCTATCAGGACTAACTTCAAATCTAATGTTTGATTGTCCAATTAATCTTGCAAATGCTTTTATTTTATTTAAAAATGAAGATACAGAAATATTCTCATGAAGTGAAACATCACCAATGCAAAGCCCACCTTCAACTTTTGCGAAAATGGTTATATCCTTATATTTTACAAGAAAATTCGAATTATATTCTTTATAAATAAAATAATCTTTATTTTTAATTAGAAAATTATTTTCTGAAGATGACCATTTTAAATCATTATTTTTAGATTTATAAATCTTTAAAATGGGATTAATCCAGCAATTATCGTAAATAAAATTTATTCTCAATTTAGTAAAAATTCGAGTAAAAGGAATTCCCCTCACATGAAAGGAATAAACATTCATATTGTGGCTAATATCCCAATTTAAACTTCTTATGAATCCTGGTTCGGACTGTTCATTTGGAATTGCAAACAAGAAATTAATATTCTTTTCGATTGCATATTTTTCTGCAGCTTTTCCCAAGGCTGCAAATAGCCCTTTCTTTTGATGATTTGGATGAGTAATTACATCAGCAAACTGCAAAGCTATTTCCTTTTTATCATTTATTTCTATTAATGAAGCATAACAACCACAATGGGCACAAGGAGAATTGTTTTCATCGAATGCAATAAAAGAATGATATGATGTTCCTAAATATTTTGTTTCATTTTTCTTTTTGAAAAAATCAGGGTGAAAAATTAATGACTTTGCTTCTTTAAATAGAAGATTTACATTTTGCACGTTTTCAGGAGTACATCTTGTGATATTGTATTGAATCATGAATGCTAACCCTAAAAATTTATAATCAACTGATTAGCAGGAGAATCCCAGGAGTAGACTCCTTTTCTGTCTCTTAATCTGTTGTCCGTATAATCTGCTTCAAAATGGAAACCTTCGGCAGCTAATTGATTTTTGTAGCCAAGTTTTTCAGCAATATCTAAAGTACTTCTGTTGTATGAACCATCAGGATAACCTATGGAATTTACACTTAATTGAATTAAATTTTCCAGATATTTTTTTATGTCATTTTGTTCTTTGTGTGATTCAACATCTCCTAAAGTACCAATATTGTTATGAAAAAATCCGTGAGCACCAATTTCTATAAACTCAGATTGACTGCAAGTTAAAATATCTTTATCAGGCATTAACTTCCATTTTTCAAACAAATCAGGGTTCAATTTGAATTTACCATCAGCTCCAAATGCTTCCATCATTTGTAATTTATAGTCATAGTTAGTATGAATTTCTTTTATTACCTTATACAAAGATTCATTGGAATTTAGACTGTAAAATATATCTCCTCTTTTTTCAAAAGTTTCCCCTAAAATTTTTATATTGTCGTTTCTTAGAACCGAAGCTATATTTAAAAAATCTGCCCATAAAATATCGGATTTAGTGTTGTTGAGACCTGTAATAAAAAAAGTAGCTTTAGTTTTTAACTGATTAAGAATGGGAAGTGCGTTTGTAAAGTTATTCAGATATCCATCATCAAAAGTTATTGCAAAATTAGGTTTTCCAGAAACAAATTTATTATCAAAAAAATCTTGTAATGAAATTATGTGTGCATTTTTATTTAGATAATTTATATGTTTTTCAAAAGTATCTTTTGATGTATGTCTACTATTATATTTAGTATCTCCATTTGCATCACATCCGTGATACATAAGTATTGTATGTTGTGTGTTTTTTAATAAATGATTCGCATATAATGAAGAATTAAATAAAATATCATTTGTTGTTCTTTTTAACTTATTTATTATTCTATTAATCATGATTCATTTTTTATTAAGAATTTACTTAGTATCATATAAAGTCTTTCCTTATTCCTGTAATTAAATTTATAATAAAAAGACTGAATGAGCATTTTTACCATCATTTTATTGTTTTTAACAAATTCGAAATGTCTTGCCATATTAAAAGAGCATTCTGCGAGTAGGAATTTTTTAATATTTAAAGGGATTTGTTTCGAAATATCTTTGTAAATCTTATGATGAAAAAGCCTCTTTAAACCTTTATATCTCGAAAGATAGGAATTTCTGCTTAAATCGACTGAGTTTCCATCATGCATTCTGTAAAATAATGAATATGAATTTACTTGATATACAGGAAATTTAGTTGATATACAAACCCAAAGCACCAAATCTTCAACAATAACAATCTCTGGGTCAAATTTAAAGGTTTTAAATATTTCTTTGTGAATACAGACCCTGGAAGGTGTGATTGGATTTAAAAGTACATATTCAAATCCTTTTCCAATTTCCATTCTAGGAATTTCAGGTTTTTCCACACCCTTTTCAGAAAAATAGAGAATATCTGTAAAGAAAAGTGCAATAGGTTTTTCTCTTAAGATTATTTCATTATAAATGTTTTGTAAATGATCTTCTTTAAAGAAATCATCACTATCAAGAAATAATAAATATTGCCCAAATGCTAATGACGCTCCATAATTTCTTGCAACACTTCTCTCGGAATTAATTTGGTAATGGTATTTAATTTTATTTTGTTTTTTAGAAATCTCTTCAATAACTTCTTTTGTGTTATCTTTAGATCCGTCATCAATTATCAATACTTCCCAGTCTGTAAAAGTTTGATTGACAATGCTCTTAATTGTTTCTGGAAGTATAAATGCTCTGTTATAGGTAGGGATGATAATTGAGAAAAATGGATTCATTTTAATTGGCGATTGCAGACTTTATTCTAAATTTTAGTTTAGAAACAGTGTTTAAATTATAATATTTACTGAAAGGTGCTCTATGAAATCTTTTAAATCCTTGGTTTTTTATTTTGTTATTGTGATAACACAAGTGAAACCATTTTTCTGAGATGTATTTTCTAAATTCATTAATTGGTACAAAAGCGGATTTGTCATTGGCAAGAATAACTTTATTTAATAAATCTTCTAACATATCTAATTCAATATCATTAAAGTGCCATTCTGGGTCGGCAAATCTTGTGTATAAATCAGTTTGTATGTGATTTAATTCAACTCCCATTTTTTTGAATTGGTATTGTTTTACTTTCGTGCAAGTTGCATCCATCGATTGAGCATATTGATTGGTAATATTTTTTGGATGATCTCTTTTTTTAACAAGCATTTCTGGGAAATTTGAAATCTTGCAAAACTGACTCATTCTTACCCAAAAATCATAATCCTCGCCGTGAACAAAAGATTCGTCAAAATGTATGTTATTAATCTGAATTATATCTTTTTTAATTACTGCCGTAGGATGTGAAATATGAGTTTGATGCAAATGTTTGATTCTAATTGTTGCATCGTCAGAGCTATACTTGACTAACTGATTGTTTATATTATCTCCGAAATCTTCGAACCAAGAACCTAACAAACCATATTCGGGATTTGAAATAAGAAAATTTACTTGTTTTTCTATTCTAGTCGGTAGACTTATATCATCAGCATCCATTCTTACAATAAATTCTCCTTTAGAAATTTGAAGTCCTAGGTTTAAACATTTTATTAGCTTTAAATTTTCTTTGTTATTAATGAGATTTATTCTTTTATCGTCAAATGATTTAATTGTTTCTAAACTGTTGTCAGTTGAACCATCATTTATAATTAAAAATTCAAAATCAGTAAAAGTTTGTTTTAATATACTATTTATTGCTTCTTCTAAATAGATTCCAGCATTATATACTGGCATCAATACTGTAACAAGTGGTGATTTATTTGAATTCATTATTCTTTATTTTCGAAAAGATTTTCCATAATTCTTCTATACCTTCTCTTAATTCTTTTTGAGGCCTCCAGCCATTGTCGTTGGTTATTCTTGAAATGTCAAGAACATTAATTGGAACGTCAACAGCCCTTGAGGGAAGGTAATTTATTTCAAGCTTCTTTTTAGTAATTTCTTCAATAATACTAATTATTTTATTTATAGAAACTCCCTTACCAGAGCCAATATTGTAGATTTTATTCCAAGAATCATTTAATATTATTTTTTTTATTGCAAGGCATAAATCTTCAATATGCAAATAATCTCGAATAACGGAGCCATCTCCCCAAATATCTAAGGGCTGGTTATTGAGTGTTTTTCCTAAAGCTACCGCAATTATTCCTTGCTTTGAATGAGACTTTTGCCCAATTCCATAAGGATTTGATGGTCTAACTATTACATATTTTAAATTACTTAATCTAGCTTGTAATTGAATGTATTCTTCAATAATTAGTTTAGTGAATCCATAATAATTTTCGGGAAGAAGTTTATTACTTTCAATATTTTTTGAATTTAAATTATTTCCGTATACTGTTCCACCAGAAGAAAAGAAAATAATCTTATTGACATTATTTTCTTCCATATGTTTTAATAATTCAAAAGTACTGAATGTATTTAAAACCCTACTTGAATTAAAATCTGAAAAGTTTGAAGATGGAATTAAGCTAGAAACCAAATGAATAACAATGTCATATTTATTTTTGCGGAAAAGTCCTCCAAGAAAGTTATTATCAGTAATATTTCCTTGAACAAAAGTTATATTTCCATTAAAATTATGACTTTCAATAGGAAACTGATCAACCACAGTAACTTTATAATTAGAACTAGAAAGCAAATTTGCTAAATTTGAGCCAATAAACCCAGCACCACCTATTAATAAGATTGAAATCATTGTAGTGCTAAAGTATTTAAAATTATATACTTATCCAAGATTTAGGAATTAAGTCTTTTGTATTGTTTTTATCATGGTTGAACCATCTTTTAGGACTTACAACTATTTTGTTTGGATTTTTATTTAGCCATGCCCCCCACCAACTAAAACTACTGTTTGCAATAATATTATTTTTGCATCTACTCATTAATTGCATATCTAACCATGCAAATTCATTTTTATTATGGTCAACAAATATTGTTTTATTTGATGTATTAATGTTTTCACTTGCCCATTTGGGATCATCTGAAAAAATAAAGTATATCGGGCTTTTCAATTTATTATTCATATATGAAATCGAATCATTGTAATAATTTATATCACATGCACCATGAACTTTTGCAACTTCAGAATTGCTTATCATATCTCCTCTTCTTACATGCAATGAAACCGATTCGTTCGATTCGATAGCGTTTAATACTTTTATATCGTTAATTCTCCAAACATCATTATTACAAGTAAATATATCTCTGATTTTATCAGATATACCTTCAAAATACTTTTCTGATTGCCAATAACCACTAATTATAGCATCTTTTCTAGCTTTGAAGAAATTAGGGTCAAATTCAAATGTTTGTTCTTCAAATAATTTTTTTTTATAATATGGTTTATTTCTCTCAATTTTATTTATTATTCTATTTATAAAGGCATTTCCCTTATTGTAATATTCATAAGCTTTATCCTCATAAATTAGATGTTCTTCAATTTTGAATACATATAATTCATAATTTCTTGTTGTTTGCATTACTTCTTTATTATTATACCACGAAATATCAATCGATAAGTCAGTATTTTTATTTATTGATAAAGCTTTTCCTGCTGCATATTGAAACATCTGATTACCTAGACCACTATTTAATTGAGAAATAATCATAATTTTAAAATAGGTAGTTAAGTTTTGATATTAATTTTTTAATATATTTTGATTTAGTTTCTGCATAATATCTGACCAAACCGTTGATTTTTGAATAACTATAAATATCAGTAATTTCTTTTACTGATTTAATTTCATATTTATCAATCAAATTCATTAAAACCAATCTAAATATTTTTTTATTTTGCTTATTAATAATTGACTCAAGTTTTTCATAACAATAAAAGAATTCGAATATCTCAATTTTTCTGTTGTCTTTCAACGATGAAGTTAGTTGAGTTTCTAGTTCTGCACAAGTAACAATAAGCTTATCTTGAATTCTAAATATCTTGTGTTTTAAAATTACTTGTATATAGAATTCTATATCTACTAACCAAATTAATGACTTGTCAAATTTAATAGAAAGTCCTCTTCTAAATATTGTAGCCGAAGGTGCACCAATAACATTTGCTTGAAATAGATTGATTGGTAGTTCATTCAAAGAATTTATGTATTTTTCATTAGGTATGTAGATGCTTGTTTCTTTTGTTTTTGTATAATAAATTATCGTTGAGCAGAAAAAGAAATCGAATTTATTATTATTGGAAATTGAATTATACATTACTTTTAATGATTCTTCATTAGCAAAATAGTCATCATGATGCATTATTTTAATCCATTCTCCAGTAGCTTTTTCAACAGCATTATTCCAGTTTTCTGGAGAACCTAATGATTCTGAGTTTTTAAAATATCTAAGTTTAAAGGTCCAATCCTCATTTGATACTATTTCAACAGAATTGTCATTAGAATCATCAGAAATTATTACTTCAAAGTTCCTGAAGGTTTGATAATCAATTGACTTTAAAAGGGTTCTTAATAATTCAGGTTGTTTAAAAGTCGGAATGCAAATTGAAAAAAAAGGGTGTTCCATTTAGGTATCTTATATTAATTAACTTTAACAAATCGCCATTGTTAAAACTAATGGAGCTTTCAATTGGTAGTTTTTAGAAATAGAAATTCAAATGCATTTTTATAATTCGAGAAACTAATTGAGATTCAAATTACAACTTTGCAAATATATACTTTTAAGTCCTTTGGCTCAATAAAACATAGGATTAAGAATCTATTTGCTTTTTTATGTAAAGCAATAAAATAGTAGTTTAATTTTTTTTAAACAATATATACTGATTAAGTGTTTTTTGTTTGTAGCGTTAGTTTGATAAACAAAGGGTTTGTGGTTAACTGCATCCCTTTGTTTTTTTATTAAAGTAAAAACAAATTACTTCAAAATGCTTCTTACTAATATAAAGGCTTCAGCAAATTCAGTTCCGATTGCTACTCCCCATCTTTTGGCTTGAATTTCAAGAGCTTCTGGAGATCTAGGATGGGGGAATTTCCTTTTTTCAAATTCATAAGATTCCATTCCTTTAATTTTTGCCGATATGTTGCTTTCAGTTAATTTAAAAAAGAAATTAGGTAAAAATGGATTAGGGTAATTGAATGCTTGCCACTCTGTAGAAGAAGGAGTTTCAAAACAGAATAAATGAGCAACATTCTCATGTTCCATAGGGCGAATTGCAGTAACTACAGCTTCGAATGTTCTTCTATGATCAATATTAGTATCTCCCCCATGATGTGTAAATATTATTTCAGGATCGAAATCATTTTTTTCTTTTTCAATTACTTTAATGATGTCCAACAGATCAACACTGTCGAATCTATTATCAGCAAAATTATATATCCCAACTGACTCAAATCCAATACAATCTTGTGCATTTTTAATATTTGCCCGGTGAATTCTCAATTCTTCAGCCCATTTTTCAGCATCTCTTTGTTCTGATCTTGAAGTAATACCTTCGCCAAGGATAATAACTCTAATAGAACAATTAAACTCTTTAATAAGACGGTTCATTGTTCCACCGCAACCTAAAAGTTCATCGTCTGGATGAGCTACAACTAATAATACTTTTTTATTTAGAAATTGAATCATGCCTGATTAAATAATAATATCATTTCCGAATTTTGATGTAATTATTCCATTATCTGAAAGAAGACAAGGGATTCCGCCAATTATTGGATAGGACATTAAGCTTTCAGAACAAAAATAAGCATCCATTCTTTTATTTAATTCTAATTTAGTTATAGGGCACGCAAGTTTAAAATCATTCGAGAAACTATCTTTATTCTTCTCAATTATCATTAAACCAGTAGGGTTAGAATCGTTTAAAATCACATCAAACAATCTATGTTCAATAACACTATAACCTAAATCTTCAGCGGTTTTTTTTAATCCTTTTACATATCCATAAGAATCCATTCTCTTTTTTGCTTCATCGGAGCCAAATTCATAAGCAGGTTCTAATAAAACAAGATATCGATTCGTTATTCTAAACAATTCTTGTAATAATTCCTTTTCTTTTCCTCCGTTTGGTTCTATTGAATGAGAAGTATAAACTATGTCGACACTGCTGTCAGCCAAAGGAATATTGAACAAATCTCCAGTAAAAAGAAATGGGTCTTTTAATTTTTTGAATTCAGAAAATTTTTGAGCATATTTTATTCTTGACCAAGAAATATCAAAGCCTCCACAAACTGTGGGTTTGACTTTTAGTTTTTCAATTACATTAGCAAGTGTAGTAGCCTCGCCAACTCCTGCTTCTATTATATTTCCAGAAGTATTAAGTTTATTAAGAATTACTGCAATCGCGCTCGTGTAATTACTATTAGCTTCAGGGTTCTTTTTAAAAAAATCTACATAACTTCCGGCCTGCATATCATAGCTGATTTGAATTGCATCTGCCGAATTAGTTGTACTGTTTTCTAGTTCGCGAATATATTGAATAACATTTCCACCATTATCGTAATGGTTCTTAATTTCTCCCAACTTAGAATATATACTGTTTTTCATTTACAAAATCATTTAACGCCAAAGATATTCAATAATTCAAATTATTTCAATCAGACTTCTTGGTTTTAACTTGTTGTTTCAAATCTTCTAGTTGAATTACGATTTTATAATATATCAAGTTAAAATTCAATATTAATTAATCGAATTATAAATAAATGAAAGAAATAAATACTAATTAATTTGAGATAAGTTATTTAATTTCAAGTGCATTTATGCTTCCTTAATTAAGTCCCATGAAAGTGGAGTGCCTCTTTCAATTTTAACATTTGCTTTTTTACCTATTATTTGGTTTAAGTACTTTGGGGAAAGTCCGAATCCTGGTCGAATTGATTTGATATTTTCAATTGTAAAAACCTCGTTTTCTGAAATATCTGTTACAATATAAAGTGAGCGAGCGAAATTTCTGTTTGTTTTTGATTTTTCTGATAATTCTAAACTGGCAACACCCTTTGCTTTTTCAATATCTCTAATATTAGTAATCATCAAACTAAATTCATCAGGAGTCATGCTAAAACTAGCGTCTGGGCCACCTTGGTTTCGGTCAATAATAAAGTGTTTTTCTATGATTGTTGCGCCAAGCATTACAGCGCCTAAAGGAACAATATATCCTAGTGTGTGGTCTGAAAGTCCTACTTGAACATCAAATTTATCTTTTAACAATGGTATTGCATTCAAGTTAACTTCTTCTAAGGAAGTGGGATAAGAAGAAGTGCATTTCAATAGTATTATCTGGTTGTTTCCCATTCTTATGCAGGCTGCAACAGCTTCTGAAATGTCTTCTTCTGTTGCAATACCAGTAGACATAATCATAGGTTTTCCTTTAGAAGCGGCATGCTCAATTAATGGGATGTCTGTAATTTCAAAAGAAGCAATTTTATATGCCGGCACATTTAAGTCTTCTAGAAATTCAACAGCGTCATGATCAAACGGGGAAGAAAAAAATTCCATTCCAAGAGAGTGGGCAAGTTCTTGAAGGGGCTTGTGCCATTCCCAAGGTGTATATGTTTCGGTGTAAAGATCAAATAAGCTTTTGTTATCCCAAAGAGTACCTCCACTAACAATAAAATCTTTTTTAGTTGAATTTATGGTAATTGAACTAGGTTTTGAAGTTTGAAGTTTTAAACAGTCAACTCCGGCGCTATGCATAGCTTTTACAGTTTCAACAGCTATTTCATAATTACCATTGTGATTGCATGACAATTCACCAATAATGAAACAAGGATTCCCCTCACCAATTAATCTATTACCAATTTTATATGTATTTTTCATTTTATATCGAGTAAAATTTTGTACCCATCGGGCATTATTGAACGAAAGGGTAATCCAGTAAAAAATTTAATTCCTCTTCGTCTCAAGAAATCTCTAAAATCTTCTTGAATATCATCAAGTTCTCCTTCAATAATCATTGTTTTAGTGTTATATGCTAAACTGTTGCAGTAAATTGTTTCGAATTCAGAATTATAATAAACATCAATTTCCAATTTCTTGTATTCACAGAGTTTCTTATACTCTTTAATTATATCTTCAATTTTAATTTTATTTGCATTTGCATCTTTATTTGGGTAAACATTTTCTTTAATTATTTTTATTGGCATACCTGCAGCAAAACAACCATCAGGGAGATTCTTATTAATTAATGAATTAACGCCAATTACAATATTGTTTCCAATTTTAACATTTGCTAACACTGTACTTTTTGCAGGAAGCCATACATGAGAGCCAATTTCAACAGGGCCAAATTCTGCTGGGAAACCGTTAAGAATTGCCGGATATGCTCCATGTGTCCATACATCAACATATTCCCCAATTCCAACATCATCTCCGATTTTTATAGAATAATTTGTATTTAACTTGACGAATGCACAAATCATGACACCTTTTCCCACTGTTAAAAATGAATCATAATTAAATTTACCTCCATGGCCAACAGTAACATTTGAATCTAAAAAAAGGTATTCATCAAAGCTTATTTTTCTTGCACAAAAGGTATTGTTATTCCCGATAAATCCATTAGACTTTAATATAAAATCTGACTCACATAGAATTTGGTTATTATCACCAATTACGCAATAATCACCAATTTCACAATATTGAGCCCTAATACTCACATTTTTTCCAACTTTTACGAAATTTCCTATACTTATTTCAGTCCCGTAAAACCAGGAATTTTCTCCAATTGATACTTTTTTCATAGCAATTAATCTTGTTTAAAATCTTTTTACAATTTTACTTAGTTAATCCAAATGCAACTTTTAGCAATGAATGTTTTTTTTATTTGAACTTTATTTTGCGAATATATGAGTTTTAAGTAAGTGTTACTTTTCAGTTTGCTAAAGCAATAAACTCTTTTAAGATTCTTTCCGAACTCAGTCCATCTAATAGGTTGAATTTACTTTCAAAATGCAACGATAGAATATCATTTAACTCAATGCAAGAAAAAGGTTTAGCAAAACCTCCGTTTAGCAGCATTTGATTAATAGAAGTTTGATTTTCAGCAATTTGAAATGTATATAAACTTCCTCCTGAACATAAATATTCCAAAGAAACAGTACTTGGTGGCAGAATTGCTACAGAACAAATTTTCATAATGTCTGCTACATCAGATGATTTTAACTTATAAAAGACTTTAACATTCGGATGAACTTTGGTAAATTGTTGAATTGAGTCAAGGTTCAGATTTGCTCCACCTAAAATTACATTAACTTGATATGTTGGCCATTCAAGCAAGATAGTTTTTAATATTTTTAAAGTAATATTGTCGGGATCTGCTCCTCCCATGCATATTAAAATATTGTTATTAGGTATTTTCTTTTTATTAGTAATGGCTTGATTTAAAAAATCAGGTCTCAATATACAATAATCAATTCCTAATAAAAATCTGGTATAAGACTCGGAAGAAAAATTTTCTTTGGTCACTCCATTAGAATGATTTATTATCAAATCTGCTACATAATGATAGTTTTGAATATCATCAATATATACCAACTTATGGCAATTGCTTTTTATAATCTTTTGATAATCGGTATTGAAATTATAGCCATCTAACACAACTATTTCACTCCCTGTTAGGCAATTATTAGCTATCCATTTACTTTCAAAAGCTAAATCATTCTGAGTTGGAATTGTAATTATTGTTTTATCTTCAAGAATCGAATTTAAATCTGTATCCTCTTCACGAAAAAGGTAAATACATTCAAAATGATTTTTTAGCATCAACTCAATTGACTCAAGTCTCATAACATGACCTAATCCAATTTTATTGTTCCCATTAGCTCTAAGATAAATCTTTATTTTATTCATTTTTATTAGTACAGAAGTGCAACTAATTCTTTTATAATAATTTATTTTAATGGGAGGTATTTATTTGTAGTTTTTTCTCTATTTCTTAATAGCAAATATTCACTTAATTTTGAGAATACTTTATTGTGATAAATTAGTTTTATTAATTTATATTTTAATCCGAAGTAAGGTTTTAATCTAGCTCCAAGTATTGTCCCCGTTGCAAAATCATCTGGAACATAGTGTTTAAACTTAACTCCAAAGGTACCAAAGAAATAACCATACATTAGCGCTACTTCTTTAGATTTTGGTTTAAGGTCTTCAACAATTAACTGCATTAAGTGTTCATGATTCCTAGGGACATAGGCCGCATCTAAGTCAAAGAAAAAGGACTTCCCTGCAAGTAAACTTGGTTTACCCATATAAGTGGCTTCAGCGCCAATAGTAGAACCAAATGTTATAGTTTTGTTTGCGTTTTTAACTAAATGATAGGTACTAATTTTTGAAGCAGCTGGAATAACAGTTAGATTCTTAAAAGAAAGCGAATGAAGGTCTCTTACATTTTGATTATCTACTTTTCCTAAATTTGGATGAATTCTTAGATAGAAATGAACATTTGAATATTTCGCGCCATCAGTTACCATTTTTAGGATACCTTCAGTTTGATTTTCATAAAAAGGATTTTTCCATTCTTCATCCAATGAAGCAAATTCATCTTCAGACGAATTACAAATCAGGATATTTATTTTATTAGGATCCCAGCCTTCGGGTAAAGAGTGAATTTGGTCTTCTAAAAAAGAGAACCAATTTTCCATTTTTCCACCTATTCTAGTTAGATACCATTTTTCAGCGACAGCTACTTTTTCAATACTATCGGCTTTCTCCCAAGTTTCTTTAATGAGTCTTTGAGTATTATTAATGTCATGAACACTTGTATTTTCAAATATTGAATAGTAATTCTGAGAGTTTCCTCTTTCATGAATTAAACACTTAATTCCAAGTAAATTACAAGCTCTTAAAACAGCCCTTGTCTGCGCTAATCTTCCATTAAAGACGTAAACGATATCAGTTTTGTTATTTTTCAAATAATTAATCATACTAAAATAGACTCCCAAACTAGATATAATATATCGTTTAATTAAATCGGCTCCTAATTCAGGGTTTGGATTTCTTAATATTGATATTACAGAAGATGAAATTGCAAAACCAATATCATAATTATCGACTTTCAATTTTTGCAAATCACTAACATTCGTAAATATCTTTGGAACCGCTGCTATTCTTTCTTTGTCCGATTCTGTTAGATTAAAAAAGCTCTTAACATTAATCTTGTTTTTTAATAATTCATATCCCATATTTCTTTTTGACACACATCTTTCGCAAGCTTCAGGGTGAAAATAAGGATTATTGTCGCAAGCTGGGAGCTCTTTATTACAAACTAACTGAACAATATTATCACCATTGTTCTGATGATTTATTATTATTTCAAGTTCAGTTTCATAATGAGAAGCTAAAAGATTATGTGAATTAAAAATGGCAATGTTCATGAATTCTTTTTTTATTTACCGGCGCACAATTACTTAAGACTATAATGACATATATATTATAATGAAAAACTTAGTGGATATTAATTATCTATTGAAATCGAGAAATTACAATATTCGGAATCTCCAATTATTGAGTTGGGCAATTGAAAATAATTAAGCTTTCTGAATACTTTTATTGATGCTACATTGTTAACTTTTACAAAAGCAGTAAATTTTAAATTCATTTCAAAAAGTTCTTTCATCTTTAACATTCCTTGTAAAACTATTTCTTTACCCAGCCCTTTACCTCTAAATTTATTATCAATCAAATAGTCTATTTGCCAGTCAGTTAGGTTTTTGTCAAATCTAATTTGGCCGACAGGTATTTCTTCTAAATATGCTATGAATATTAAAGTTTCTTCGCTTTTTAATTTTTTATTAAACCAAGTTAAATGATTCTCATAAATGATTGGTTCTTTGTTTACAGCGTTAACTCTCACTTCGGGATCATTGGCCCAATTGAAAATTAATTCTGCATCTTTATTTTCAGCCTCTATCAAATGCAGAATACTCATCAATTAAAGAATATTTTAATTTGTTCAATTACATATTCCTGCTCTTGTTCGGTTAAACTTGGATACATAGGTAAACTTAAGCATTTATTATAATAATTTTCTGATACCGGAAAATCTCCTTTTTCCCAACCTAAATTTTTATAGTAAGGCATTAAATGAACTGGAATGTAATGCACTTGTGTAAAAATGGACGCTTTCTTTAAGAAATCGTAAAGTTCTTTTCTTCTGTCAGTTTGAATAATGAATAAATGATATGCATGTTCATAATTTTCAAATTGTTTAGGAAGAGTTATGGGTAACCCACCTAATTCATTAAAGTATTTTTCAGCTATTTCATTTCTTCGTCTTATTCCTTCTTCGGCCCTTTTTAATTGATTAATACCAAGAGCCGCTTGAAAATCGGTAAGTCTATAATTGTAGCCTAGCTCTTGCATTTCATAATACCAACCGCCATGATTTTCTAACAGAATGTCTGGATTCTTAGTGATACCATGAGTTCTTAAAATGTTTAATCTATCGTAAAGTTCTTTATTGTTGGTGGTTATCATTCCACCTTCCCCAGTTGCGATATGTTTAACAGGATGAAATGAAAAAATTGCTAGGTCTGCAAACTCTCCATTTCCAGAATTGTGTTTTACGTTATTTTTACTAATAAACTTAGCTCCTGGAGCATGACAAGCATCTTCAATAATCCAAAGATTGTTTTCAGCTGCTATTTCTTTTATTTCTTCCATATTTACAGGAAAACCTGCAAAGTCAACTGGAATAATTCCATCAAAATACCCTTTAGGTTTACTTTCAATTAGCTGATTCAATTTCTTAGTATCAATTGTAAAAGTATCTGGGTTTATATCAACAAAATGTACTTCACCATTGCAATATCTTATACAATTAGCTGAAGCCGCAAAGGTTATCGGTGAAGTTATTACTTTAGATTTTTCATTTACATTTAATGCTAATGCGCAGAGATGCAAAGCTGCCGTTCCATTTGAAACTGCAATTGCATATTTTGCTCCAATGTAATTTGCAAATGCTCTTTCAAAAAGCTCTATAGAAGGGCCTTGAGTTAAATAATCACCATTTAAAACATTAACAACAGCTTCAATATCTTCATTAGTAATATTCTGTCTGCCATAAGAGATAGGCTTCATCATTCAGGAGAAAAATTTGGGTCTAAATATTTTTTAATAAGTTCCTGTATATCATTAATTGTTAACCATTCTGTATTAGTACCAGAATTGTAACAAAATCCAGGTTCTACCATTTTTGCTCCATTTTTCTCATAAAATTCTTGCAATAACGGTCTACCTTGAGGTAAAATAACAAAGTATTTTCCAACGTCTACAGTATTGAACGAGTCAGAACTTGTAATCATTTCTTCATGTAATTTCTCACCCGGACGGATTCCAATATTTTCAAGTCTTGAGTTAGGTGAAATGGCTTTTGCTACATCGGTTATTTTATAAGAAGGGATTTTAGGAACGAATATTTCACCTCCTGCACTATGTTCTGCAGCATATAAAACCATATCAACACCTTCTTCAAGAGAAATGTTAAATCTTGTCATGTTTTCATCAGTTATTGGCAAAACCCCGTCTTTCCTTTTGTTTAAGAAAAATGGTATTACAGATCCTCTAGAACCCATTACATTACCATATCTAACTACAGAAAATTTTACATTTTGTTTCCCCTTTATATTATTTGCAGCTACAAATAATTTATCTGAACATAATTTAGTAGCACCATACAAATTTATTGGCGCTGCTGCTTTGTCGGTAGAAAGTGCAACAACATTAGAAACATTAGTGTCAAGAGCTGCATCAATAACATTTTGTGCACCAAGAACATTTGTTTTAATAAATTCAAAAGGATTGTATTCTGCTGCTGGAACTTGTTTCAACGCAGCAGCATGAATCACTAAATCTATACCCTCAAAAGCTCTTTTAAGTCTCTGCGCATCTCTAATATCTCCTAAGAAATAGCGAATACAAGGGTATTCTTTTTCTGGGAATTGCTGACTCATTTCATACTGTTTCAACTCATCCCTTGAAAAAATTACAAGTCTACTGATATCAGGATATTTTTTTAGGAGAGTTTCTGTTAACTTTTTACCCAGCGAGCCTGTTCCACCAGTTATAAGAATGCGTTTGTTGTTGAGAGACATTTTTTAGTTATCGGTTGTTAATTTTTATTTTGTTGAAATGTGAAATTGTCATCGAAATATCCTGAAGTAAAGATATCTTTTGAGTTAGGATGAATTCCTATAACGATTGGCGGCATTAAATTATCAATAACATCATAGGCAGAGTCTGCATTTGAAGAACCTAACCAATAATATGTTTCATAAACTCCTGGCCTTAAATTAATTTTAGGAAAATTTATATCAATTGAAATAATATCTCCTTTAATCTTTCCTTCTGTATCTATGTTAATCTTTGCTGTGCTCGTTACAATATCTCTAGTTCTGCCAGATCTGAAAGCTATGCTTGCCATAAGTTCCTTTACTGGTTCAATTATTTTTATTTTTAATTTGAATGAAACACTGTCATGCTGGAAAAACTCATTTGATTTATTTTTAAAAATATCAAATGTTTCAACACCAACAAATCTTACCTCTCCAGTTCCTCTTCTAGCAGTAGCATCATCAATGCTATAGTTTTCATTGATGTTTATTTGCATATTCTGTTGCACATATGCTTTTATAACTTTATCTGTTGCACCATCAAGCTTCATCATTCCTTGATTCAGAAGAATTGCTCTAGAACATAAATCGTTCACAGCACCCATATTGTGACTTACAAAAATTACGGTTCTTCCTTGTTCTGAAACATCTTTCATTTTACCAAGACATTTGTTTTGAAATTCTTGATCCCCAACTGCTAGAACTTCATCAATTATAAGAATATCTGGTTCAAGATGGGCTGCTACTGCAAAAGCCAATCTAACATACATACCAGAGGAATATCTTTTTACTGGTGTATCGATGTATCGTTGGACACCAGCAAATTCTACTATTGCATCGAACTTAGATTTAATTTCACTTTTTTTCATTCCAAGAATAGCCCCATTCAGAAAAATATTATCTCTTCCGCTTAAGTCAGGATGAAACCCAGTTCCAACTTCAAGAAGTGAAGCTATTTTACCTTTTATTTTGATATTACCAGTAGTTGGTGCAGTAGTTCTTGAAAGAATCTTGAGTAGCGTTGATTTACCCGCTCCATTTTTTCCTATTAATCCTAAGATTTCCCCTTGTTTTACTTCAAAATTGATATTCTTCAAAGCCCAAACAAAATCATTGTTGCTTTCAGTTTCTCTATTGTTCGAAGAGGCATTTAAAATATAAGGATTCTGCCTGTTAGTTAGCTTATACCATGCAGCACGAATATCCTCTGTAATTGTTTTTGCACCTACATCTCCTAAACGAAATACTTTTGAAATATCTTCTGCTTGTAATACTATTGACATATTTTTAAATCGACTGCGAATTTAATAAAATGCTTCCAATTCAAAATCATGTTATTAGACTCAACTATTTAATTATAGAATAAAAATAACCTTAAATCTATAGATATTTTCTAAATACAGCTTTCGCGGGTTCGCCAACTAAAAGTTTTTCAGTTCCTTCTTCTAATCCTTTCTTGAAGATTTTCATAGAATCTTCAAATGCTTGAGAAAAATAATCAATTTGTTCAATAGTGTGACTAAAGCACGGAACAAAAGCTCCCTGAAACAAAACACCCCTTTTTATCATTTCCTGCATCATTAAAGTTCTTAAATGCTGATCTGCAGCTCCACTTAAATTGAGAAAAGAAAAAATGGGCATCCAAGGAGCAGGAATAATTTTAATATGATGCTGCATTTCGTTTTTACTTATTATCTCTGAACATTTTTGAATAAATCTATTTCCAATTGAGTGAAGGTGAGATAAAACTTTTTCTTTTTTGAAAACGTCAATAGTTGCCAAGCCAGCTGCAATTGCGTGGGTTTCTCCTCCATGAGTTGTTGAAATTAAAAAAACCTTCTCAGCTCCTTTGTTTCTAATTCCGCCTAATTCCATAATTTCTTTTTTGCCAGTTAATGCACAAAATGAGAATCCATTTGCAATTCCTTTTCCCCAAGTTGCAAGATCAGGTTCTATATTGAATTTTTTTATTGACCCTGGAAAATCTGTTTTAAAACCGGTTATCATTTCGTCAATAATAAAAAGCGCTCCATTTTTATGACATAAATCGATGGCCTGTTTTAAGAATTCTCCTGCGCTTAATTTACAATCGCAAGTTAAACCACAACCATTTTTTTCTGGTTCGGATATTACTGCAGCAATTTTTCCGGGATTTTCTTCAAATAAGACCTTTAATGATTCAATATTGCAGGCATTGAAAGTTACAGTAAGGTCAGAAATCTCTTTAGGTATTCCTTTAGAACAGTCGGTTTTGCCAATAAACCAATCATCATAACTGTAAAAAGGATGCTCTTTAGGGAAAGCTATCAAATTTCTTCCCGTGTAAGCTCTTGCTAATTTAATTGCTGCAGTAGTGACTATTGAACCATTTTTTGCAAATTTTATCATTTGGTGAGCTGGGACCAATTCTAAAAAAGTTTCGGCCATTTCTTTTTCAATGTAGGATGGCCTTTGGAAATTAACTCCTTTTTGGAGAACCTCTATAACTTTTTCCAATACTGGTTCATAAGCATGTCCTAAACTAACAGATGTTAATCCCATTGAACAATCAAGATATTCATTTCCATCAATATCCCAAAGTAATGCGCCCTTACCATGAGAGATTGCAGCAGGAGATAACAAAGGGAATTGATCATCGCCTTTTGAATATGTATGAGCACCTCCGGGGATTAAATCATGAATTTTATTTCTGTATTTATTGCTATTACTAAAGTTTGTAATATTTCTAATTTCCATGAACTTTTCTTTTCTTTAGCTTATTTGTAATTTGTGATTGATTTAGCTTTATCAGCATATTCTTTCCAAGTTTTGTTTTCCCCCATTTCATTCACTAATGATTTGATAAGATTGTAGTCACTTTCATAATCTAAAGTTAGCCGAATGTTATCATAATCATTTTCAATATCTTCATTTTCCACACTAAGTGATGAGAACAATTGGCCACCAAGAAAAGTTGAGTTATTTCTTATAAATGGAGTTACGTGTTCTTTATCTATTTGTAGATCAGCATTTTCGTATGCAAATTTTAAAGAGCGAAAGGACATCATTTCAACATCCATTCCATCAGGATAAGTTCTATTTATAACATTGGAACAATAATCAACATTATTTCTAACTCCAGCTTCAATTACATCATCAATTAGCTGATAATCAATCAAAGGGCAATCGCTAGTTATACGAACTATAAAATCAGGATTGTAAGGTAGGGCAGCAAAATAGAAGCGTTCAAGAACATTTTCTAGGGAACCATTATATAAACCGCAATTACATTTTAAGGCAATTTGATTAATTAAATGAACATCGTTTTCATTTGTGCTTGCTACAATTAATTTGTCAATTAGTTTTGATTTTAATACCCTTTCTAAATGAAGTTGGAGCATAGTTTTTCCGTTAATTTCCAAAAGCACTTTATTAGGAAGTCTTTTAGAGCTTAACCTTGCTTGAGTTATAGCAATAACTTTCATGGTTTCCAATTCGCAGGGTTTAACAAAAAAGTTTCTTTTACTTCAATCTTATCTATTAAACTAAATATCTCATTATTTATTGGGTTACTTAATTCTTTTAAATTTAATTTTAACTGTTCAATATTATCTACACCAAAAATTATTTTATCAATATAAGTCTTTGATAAAACGTATTGAAATGCTAAGTTTGAAATAGAACAATTAAATTTATCAGCTAAGTTTTTAATCTGCAATAAATATGGTTTTAAACCAGATAAATTTGGTGGTACATTTTCTGAATTAGCGAAAATCAATCCCTGCAAAAAAATAGATCTAACATGAACTTCTTTACCTTTTTCTTTAAGATAATTTAAATGTTTTGCTCTCAGAAAATCATTATCTAGTAAATTAAAAGGGCATTGCACAACATCTATTTCTTTAATTTCTGCAACTAGATTTACTTCTTCATTTGAATTTACTGTAAGTCCAATTCGCCTGCACAACCCATTTTTTTTAATCTTAGTTAAATTCTTTAAAACTTCTTTATCGCCTAAAAACTCATTTATTCTATGAACATAAAGTGTATCAATCGAAGTTAGATTCAATTTTTTTAATAATAACAAAACATGCTCATATAAATTATTGAAACTTACTTTTAGGACTTTAGTATTCACATTAAATGGATCAGAACATCTATTGTAAAGCCCAATTACTTTTTCAGACTCCCCATAAGCATTTGCTGTGTCTAAAGAGTTGATTCCATTATTTTTGGAAAAATTTAAAATATCTAAAGATTCCTCTAGACTTAACTGGCCACTTGTATTATTTATTCCATATCGCATTCCAATTTGCGCTGTGCCAAGAATTAACCTAGACACTTTTTTTTGTGTTGGTTCTGAATTAATAAATTTGTATTTGATTTCCGCGATTAACCAATCTTCAATATTGTCAATATCATGACACTCAATTTCTTTTAAATTGATACAACCAGAATTTTCAGTGAAAAGCACTTTGCTTTTAAGGAATTCAACAGGCTTAAACCAATAATACAATCCTGTATCATGATATCTTTTTTCTAAATCCTGACTTCTGCTTTTAATGAATTCATTCCATACCATCGAAACTTTATTATTTTCATCAAGATAAAGGCTTCTTTGAATTGGATAACTATATTGGGTTGCTGGAAATACTGTATTATAGTTAAATTTTTGAAGTAAATCAAAACCTTTTATTAATAAATCTCTAGTTACAAATGGTGCAGTTGGATATATGCAACAAGCAAAATCAAAATATGTATTTAAAGATTGATATTTATTTAAAACCTCTTCTAAAACTTCACTTGTTGTTGCAAAATCATTTGAATTTGCAAATGAGCGCAAAAATGGGACTTCTGCTCCAGCTTTCAACGCAATTTTAGCAATTTCCATATCGTCCGTAGATACCATAACTACATCAAATAATTTTGATGAGATTGCTGCTTCTATTGCGTACTCAATAATTGGTTTCCCCAAAAAATGTTTTATGTTTTTCTTTGGAATTCTTTTACTTCCGCCCCTTGCAGGAATAATTGCTATTGATTTCGTCATTATTAAAAACTACACTGTATCCATAAAAGTCTTTTCAGTTTTATTAAATAAAACCAAACCAATAATAAATAAAATAGTTGTAAATACAAGGCAATAAAGTAGTTGCCACCATGAAATTTGATCAGAACCTAGAAATATAAAGCGAAACGATTCAATTAATGGCGTTAATGGATTTAGTTGAATAATCCATTTATATTTCTCTGGAATAATAGATAATGGATAAATAACTGGAGTTGCATACATCAATATTGAAACTGCAAAGGGTACAAGATTACTTAAGTCTCTGTATTTAGTTGTTAATGATGAAATTATGATCCCTAAGGCTAATCCAGAAAATGCCATTAAAATAATAATAAAGGGCAATAACCATAAATATTGAAATTGAGGGAAAACATTACTTTCTTTAAAATAGAAATAAGCTGTAACACCAACCAACAAACCTATTTGAATTGCAAATTTTATTAAAGCTGAAGCGATTGATGAAATAGGAACAATTAGTCGGGGGAAATAAACTTTTCCAAATATACTAGCATTAGTTCTGAAAGTTGTAGAAGTTCTGTTTATACAATCAGCAAAATATCCCCAAGATATTACTCCTGAGAGATAGAAAAGAATTGGATTTATACCATCAGTAGATACATTTGCAATGAGTCCAAAAATTATGAAATATGTAATAGTATTAAGAATAGGAGGGAGGATGAACCAGAAAAAACCTAATAATGTTTGTTTATAAACAGTTACAATATCTCTTCTAACCAAAAGTACTAATAAGTCTCTATATTCCCAAAGTTGTTTCAATTGGAAGTCAAATAAGCTAGACTTAGGTTTAATTACAAGTGACCAATCTTCTGATTTTTTTGAATTCATTTTCTTTATTTTTTTCTAAAATAAACAGAATACTCTTCTGCTATTAAAGCTTATTTTTAATTTCATTATATGTTGATGTGATTCCCGAAGTTAAATTTATTACTGGTTTCCAACCTAGTGATTTCATTTTAGAAACATCCATTAATTTCCGCGGAGTTCCATCAGGCTTGTCGGAATTGAAAATTAGTTTTCCTTCAAACCCAATTATTTCTTTAACCATTTGTGCTAATTCAGCGATGCTTAAATCTTCGCCTGAGCCAACATTTACAAAAAGTTCTTCACTATAATTTAACATTAAATGTAAACAAGCATTCGCAAGGTCATCAACATGAAGAAATTCTCTTCTTGGCTTTCCGGTTCCCCAAATCTCGACGCTTTCCAATTTGTTAATTTTTGCTTCATGCATTTTTCTTATAAGGGCAGGTAAAACATGAGAATTATTTAAATCATAATTATCATTGGGACCATACAAATTAGTAGGCATAGCAGAAATAAAATTTGCGCCATATTGCCTTCTGTAACTTTCACATAATTTTATCCCTGCAATTTTAGCGATTGCATAAGGTTCATTGGTTTCTTCCAAAAGGCCAGTTAAAAGATACTCTTCCTTTAGCGGTTGTGGAGCCATTTTAGGGTAAATGCAAGAAGAACCAAGAAACAAAAGTTTTTCAACTTTATTTTCCCAAGCAGCATGAATTACATTGTTTTGAATAGATAAATTATCAAAAAGAAAGTCAGCTCTTAATGTGTTATTCGCTTGAATACCACCAACCTTAGCCGCTGCAAGAAATACAAATTGGGGTTTTTCATTTTTAAAGAATGAATTTACTTCTGCTTGATTTCTTAGGTCTAGTTCTTTTGAAGATTTACCAATTAAATTATTAAAACCATTTTTTTGGAGGATTCTCCAAATGGCAGAACCCACCATTCCATTGTGGCCGGCCACATAGATTTTACTTTTTTGAATCACTTAATTGGAAATTTTTTGTGCATTGAAAGCTTGAATGTATTTTTGGTTGCTGAATAATTGCAAGTCTGAAGCAACCATTTCTTTTACCAGCTCATCAAAGGAATATTTAGGTTTCCAATTTAATTTTTGTTGGGCTTTGGTAGCATCTCCTATGAGTAATTCAACTTCAGTTGGTCTAAAATATTCTGGGTCGATTTGGATTACTTCCATTCCAATTTCAAGCTGATAATCTGGATTTCTGCATTTCGTTATATATCCAACTTCATCAACTCCAATTCCTTTAAATGCAATATCAATTCCTACTTCTCCAAATGCCCGAATCAAAAACTCTCTTACAGTTCTAGTTTCACCTGTAGCAATTACAAAATCTTCAGGGGTTTCTAATTGGAGCATTTTCCACATTGCTTCTACATAATCTTTTGCATGTCCCCAATCACGTTTAGCATCAATATTACCCATGTAGAGTTTGTCTTGCATCCCTAAAGCAATTTGAGCAACTCCACGAGTTATTTTTCGCGTCACAAATGTTTCACCTCTGTTTGGACTTTCATGGTTAAATAAAATACCGTTAACAGCAAAAATATTGTAGGCCTCACGATAATTTATAGTAATCCAGTAGCCATACAATTTGGCTACAGCGTAAGGTGAACGAGGGTAAAATGGAGTGCTTTCAGATTGAGGAACTTGCTGAACTAAACCATACAATTCTGATGTTGAAGCTTGATAAATCTTTGTTTTTTTGGTTAAATTCAATAATCTAACAGCTTCAAGAATGCGTAAAGTGCCTAATCCATCAACATTTGCTGTGTATTCTGGCTCATCAAAACTCACTTTTACATGGCTCATAGCCCCTAAATTGTAAATCTCATCAGGCTGAACTTCTTGAATGATTCTTATAAGATTGGAGGAATCAGTTAAGTCTCCATAGTGAAGAAAAAAACGACCGTTATCTATGTGTGGGTCAGCATATAAGTGATCAATTCTATCGGTATTAAACAGAGAGCTTCTTCTCTTAATTCCATGAACCATATAGCCTTTTAAAAGAAGGAATTCTGCCAAGTATGCACCATCTTGACCAGTTACTCCTGTAATGAGGGCTGTTTTCATTTATTAAATTTTACGCAAAAGTAGTCAATTCAATTGTTTAGTTTTTACTTTGCTACCATGAATATTGTATTTGCTACAAACAACCTGCATAAAGTTAAAGAAATAGAGAAATATATTGATAAACGATTGAGTTTACAATCTCTAAGTGATATTCAATTTTTAGATGAATTGCCAGAAACAAGTGGAACAATTTTAGGAAATGCTATTCAAAAAGCAAGATTTCTATATGATAAAACTGGCTTGAATTGTTTCGCAGATGATTCGGGGCTTGAAATTGAATCAATGAATAATAGACCAGGAGTTGATTCTGCGCATTTTGCAGGTCCGCAAAGAAGCCATAGCGATAATATTAAAAAAGTACTAAATGAAATGATAAACATTGAAAATCGAAAAGCAAAATTTGTAACCATTTTTGCTTTATGCATTAAAGGTGAAATCTATATTTTTGACGGTATCATTAATGGATCGATAACAAATTCAATTCGTGGAGTAGATGGTTTTGGGTATGACCCTATATTTATCCCAGATGGATTTAATCAAACTTTTGCAGAAATGCCTTTTGAGTTAAAAACCCAAATTAGTCATAGGGCAATTGCTTTGAATAAGTTAAACACATGGTTAGATACTAACATTTTAAGATAGTTTCTTCAACATATAATATTCGTTTACATTTGCGGAAAATTAGAAAATGGAAGTATTAAAATATTTATTCGACTTTGTTTTACACATTGATCAGCATTTGCAAACTTTTATAACAGATTATGGTACACTTACTTATATCATATTGTTTACAATTGTTTTTGTTGAAACAGGGCTTGTTATAATGCCACTTTTACCTGGGGATTCCCTTTTGTTTGCAGCCGGGGCATTGGCGGCAGCAAATCCTCAAGGTCTTAATATTTTAATAGTTATTCCCTTATTGATTGTCGCTGCTTTATTAGGCGATAATGTGAATTACTTTGTAGGTACAGTCTTTGGAAAACAAATTCGTGCAAGAGAAAGAATTTTATTTTTAAAAAGGTCTCATTTAGAAAAGACAGAAGAATATTATAAAAAGTGGGGAGGAAGAACTGTTATCATTGCCAGATTTATTCCAATTGTTAGAACAGTAGCTCCATTTGTAGCAGGAGCTGGTAGTATGAACTATAAAAATTACATCAAATACTGTGTATTAGGCGCTATACTTTGGGTAGCAGGAGTATCAACAATTGGCTATATTTTCGGAAACTTAGAAATAGTGAAGAACAACTTCGAGACTATTATTTTTTTAATCATCCTTATTTCTATACTTCCGCCAATTATTGAGTTTTTAAAGTTTAAATATCGAAAACAAAAAAATTAATCGATTATTTTTCTGCAATTTTACTCTTAATCCAAGATGTAGTAATGGAACCCGGTCTTTCGATAGGTAATCCAATTGCTCTTGATATTGTTAATTGCGCTAAAACTCCCAATGCTCTTGAAACTCCAAAAAGCACGGTGAAGAAATCATATTCTTTAATTCCATAATGAATGAGTAAGGCCCCAGAATGCGCGTCTACATTAGGCCAAGGATTTTGAATCTTTTTTATTGAGCTTAAAATTTCAGGCACAACTTCATATATATTCCAAACAATTGAACAAATATCATCATTAGGCATGTATTTTTTAGCAAACTCCATTTGAGCAGTAAATCTAGGGTCTGTTTTCCTTAATACAGCATGACCGTATCCTGGAATTACTTTTCCTTCTGAGAGTGTTTTATGAACATACTGCACTATTTGTTCTTTTGAGGGAGATCCGCCACCTAATTCCTTTTGTAAATCAAGAATCCAACGAATTACCTCTTGATTAGCAAGTCCATGAAGCGGTCCTGCAAGTCCATTGAGTCCTGCAGAAAAAGAAAAATATGCATCACTTAAAGCGGAACCTACCAAATGTGTTGCATGAGCGGAAACATTTCCTCCTTCGTGATCAGCATGAATTGTTAGATAAAGTCTCATCAATTCATTTACTTCATGACTATCAAAACCCATCATATGGGCAAAATTCGCGCTCCAATCAGCCCCTTTTAAAGGCTCAATTTGAATATTATTATTGTAACATTTTCTATAAATGTAAGAAGCCACTCTTGGTAAACGTGCAATTAAATTCATTGCATCTTCAAACATTGGGTCCCAATAATCTTTTTTATTGATTCCTTGTTCATATCTATGTGCAAAATCGGATTCGGTTCCTAGTGCTAAAACTGCTGCACTTAGTTGTGTCATTGGATGCGTATAAGCAGGCAAAGCATCAATTACTTTAAATACATGCTCAGGAACTATGCTTCTTTTTTCCCATTCTTCGCTTAATGATTTTACATCTTCTTCAGTTGGAAGAATTCCTGTTAACATTAAAAAAAATATTCCTTCTGGTAATGGTTCGTTTCCATTTTCTGCTTTAGGAAGTAGATGTCTTAATTCTGGAATACTATATCCTCTGAATCTAATTCCTTCTTCAGGATCTAGTTTTGAGGTTTCTGTAACCATTCCAACCATTCCTTTCATACCTCCAAAAACTTGAGATAAAGTAATTTCTCCTAGTTTTAAATTGGCATTATCTGCAACCATCTGTTTGGTTTCTGCAGCGTAAGTGGTTATCTTTTCAGAAAAAAGAGATTTAAGTGATAAACTCATTGATTGTAGCGCTGAATTTTAAATTTGACGCAAGTATACAGATTTAATTGTTCCATTTTCCTATAAATTTTAACACTTTTTAACTTCATTTAATTCGATACTTTTGTCTATAAACAACAAGTATTGTTTTTTTTAAAATCAGCAATGATAAATGTTACCAAATCATATTTACCAGATTTAAAAAAGTATGTTTCTTACTTGGAGGGAATTTGGCAAAGCGGACAATTAACAAGTAACGGTCCTTTAGTACTTGAATTAGAAGAGAAAATCAAAAACTACTTGGGAGTAAAACATTTTTATTTTTTGAACAATGGAACAACTGCTTTGCTTATTGCAATAAAGGCGGCAGGTTTATCTGGTGAAGTAATTACAACACCATTTTCTTATGTTGCAACCACAAGCAGCTTAGTTTGGCAAGGTTGCAAACCAGTTTTTGTCGATATAGATTCTTCTAATTATACAATTGATCCAGAAAAAATTAGAGATAAAATCACTCCTGCAACTACTGCGATTGTTGCAACTCATGTTTTTGGTTTTCCTTGCAATGTTGAGGAGATAGATGAAATTGCAAAAGAATTCAATTTGCAAGTAATTTATGATGCAGCCCATGCTTTTGGAGCTGAATATAAAAACAAATCTCTTCTAAGTTTTGGAGATATTTCAGTACTTAGTTTTCATGCGACAAAACTTTTTCATACTGTGGAAGGCGGAGGTATTGCTACTAATAATGACGAATTAGCGCATAAGGTTTCTTATATGCGAAATTTTGGTCATAAGGGACAGGAAGATTTTTATGGAATTGGGATAAATGGAAAATCTTCTGAATTGCATGCTGCAATGGGTTTGTGTATTTTTCCTCATATTAAAGAGATAATTTCAAAAAGAAGCGCAATTTGCAATTTGTATAATATTTTATTGAAAGAATTTCAATTACTTACTAAACCTTTTTTCAGAAGTAATTTTGTCACTTATAATTATTCATATTATCCTGTTTTATTTAATGATGAAGACATTTTGATTGATACCAAAATTAGATTAGAAATGGCAGGTATTAATTGTCGTAGATATTTTTATCCACCTTTGAATAGACTGAATTATGTTGAAAATAATTTAGAAAATAGTGTTTCAGATTCAATTTCGAAGAGGATACTTTGTTTGCCATTATATCATGATTTAACAGCTGCTGATGTAAAACTAATTTGTTCAATAATAATAAAATAAGATGGTTGGGCTAAGTCTTCCTAAAGAATTAATCAGAAAAAGAATTTCATTTGTTATACCTGTTTACAGAAATAAAGGATCAATTGAAATTACTTGTGAGGAAATAGAAAGAAAATTGTTTGAGATCCAAGATAAATTAGAATATGAAATTATATTAATTAATGATGGTTCTGATGATGGTTCTTGGGATGAAATCGTTGAAGTTTCTCAAAATAATGAAAAGATAGTTGCTATTTCATTTACTCGTAATTTTGGTCAGGTAGCCGCTGTTATTGCTGGATTAAAAAGATGTTCAGGAAACGCTGCAATTGTAATGTCTGCAGATTTACAGGATCCATTTGACATGATTCCAGAAATGATTTCTGGATGGTTCGATAATTTCAATATTGTAATTTGTCAAAGGGTTGACAGAGAGGATTCTTTGGCGAATAAATTGAGTTCTAAAATATTTTATTCATTTATAAGAATTACAAATAAAGAAATGCCTTTAGGAGGTTTTGATTATTTATTATTGGATAGAAAAGCGATCGATATTTTCAACGCAATTGATGAAAGAAATAGATTTTTTCAGGGTGATATTTTATGGATGGGATTGAATATGAAATTTTTACCATATAAAAGATTTGCAAGAAAAATAGGGAAATCTCAATGGGGAATTAAAAAGAAATTAAAATATTTAATTGATGGTGCTTTAAATACCTCATACTTGCCAATTAGATTTATGTCTTTATTAGGTCTAATATTTTCGGTTCTTGGTTTTGTTTATGCAGGAATGGTAGCATATGCAAGGGTTGTAAATAATGTTCCATTTAAAGGTTATGCACCTATTGTAATTCTGATTTTAGTAATTGGGGGAATCGTAATGTTAATGTTAGGAGTTATTGGAGAGTATTTATGGAGAATATATGACGAAACAAGAAAGCGTCCTCTTTATATAATTAAAGAGGAATTATGAAAAAAAATACTTAAGGTATTTTATTAAAATTCTCAATATTCAATTAATCTCTTAAAACATCTTTTCCGGCATATCTTCCAGAATCACCTAGCATTTCCTCTATTCTTAAAAGCTGGTTGTATTTTGCAATCCTATCACTTCTAGAAGCAGAACCAGTTTTTATTTGACCAGTTCTAAGAGCAACTGCTAAATCAGCAATTGTAGTATCTTCAGTTTCACCAGAACGATGACTCATTACGGCTGTATATTTATTATTCATCGCAAGTTGAACAGCATTGATAGTTTCTGTAAGAGTTCCTATTTGGTTTACTTTTACTAGAATTGAGTTTGCTGTTGAAGTTTCAATGCCTTTTTGAAGTCTATCAACATTTGTTACAAATAAGTCATCTCCAACTATTTGAACTTTATTCCCAATTTTTTGAGTAAGACTTTTCCATCCATTCCAATCATCTTCGGCTAAACCATCTTCAATTGATAAAATTGGGAATCTTTTGCTCCAATCAGCCCAATAATCAACCATTTCAGAAGAAGTGAGTTTGTCGCCTGTTGATTTTTTAAAGTGGTACAGCCCTGTTTTCTCATCATAGAATTCAGAGGCAGCAGCATCCATTGCAATCCAAATATCTTCACCTGGCTTATATCCTGCCTTTTCAATTGCTTTTAATACCGTCTCGATAGCCTCTTCATTTGACTTTAAATTCGGAGCAAATCCTCCTTCATCACCAACGTTTGTGGACATTCCTTTGCTTTTTAGAACGTCTTTTAAATGGTGAAACACTTCTGTTCCCATTCTTAGTCCCTCAGAAAATGATTTTGCATTTACAGGCATAATCATAAACTCTTGAAAATCGATACTATTATCAGCATGTGAACCACCATTCAAAATGTTCATCATTGGAACTGGCAATAACGCAGCATTCACACCTCCAATATATCTGAATAGTGGTTGGTTTGTTTCTGCAGCGGCTGCTTTTGCTGCAGCAAGTGAAACTCCAAGAATTGCATTTGCACCGAGATTTGCTTTATTGTGGGATCCATCAAGTTCTATCATTGACATATCAATAATTCTCTGATCTTGAACTTCAACTCCAACTAATTCTTCATTTATTGTTGAGTTTACATTATTTACTGCTTTTTCTACGCCCTTTCCAAGAAATCTTTTTTTGTCCCCATCTCTTAATTCCACTGCTTCGTGCGATCCTGTTGATGCTCCTGAAGGTACAGCAGCTCTGCCGAATGAACCACTTTCTGTAAATACATCTACTTCAATAGTTGGATTTCCTCTAGAATCTAAAATCTGTCTTGCATGAATAAGTGATATTGCGCTCATTTTATTTTATTTTTTAAAAAGGTAAAATTAATTAATATCTCTTACCCTCCAAGTTAAGAATACTTATTTTCAAATTTCCATTTTTATGAATATAGATTTCATCTTTTTCCAATTCTGGATTATATGAAAATAGAAATGATTTATCTGTATAAAGGGAAATTAATTTGCTGTCTATAAATTGTCTTGAAACTATCGTATCACCTGAATTAACTTGCTTTTCAATAATTAAAGCAGCTTCTGAGTAAGGATTATTTACTTCGGAGTGATGAATATTTTTCTTCGAATAATAAAAATAAAGAAATATAGAATTGTAAATTATAAAAATAACATAGAATGCCCCTACAACCAAATACTTCTTTCTTTTTAATATTTCATTTGATATAAAAGCAAAAAGAATTAAAATATAAGGTATTGTGAAAATATTATAATATGGAGAAAGAGATAAAACATGGCCGTTTTTTAAAGCCATTAAAAATGCAAAAGAAAGCTGGATAACAGTTGTATATATAAACAAAGTAACAATTCTATTCGAGTTTCTTTTGAACTTTAGATAGTTTATAATTAAAAATACAACAATAATAGCAAATGGAAACAAATAATAAACCTGAAACCCTTTTATGTAACTCATATAAACTCCAGCCATAGCTGCTGAGAAAGTCATAAACGATTTAATAAAAAATACTGGATTAAAAAAAGTGCCAGAATTTTTTGCCTCTTGAACCCAATAAGCATTCCTACCTGCCATTAGTTTATATCCTTCAAAACCGCCATTAAGCATCCAGTAAAAGAAAAAAATTGAGAATGCTGTATAAATTATAAGAAACAAGGAAATTAATTTGGCATTTTTAAGGTGGTGCAAAGCCAAATATAAAGCATGGCCAGCAAAAATGTAGAATGTATAGTAATGCAAAAACATGCAAATATTAAGTAGAATAAAATAAGTTAATGCCATAAATAGAATACTTCTTCTATTGGCTTTTTTTTCTATTCTTTCGATTATCTCCCAAAAAATAAAAGTACTTGCGAAAGTACCTAGTATTGCCAACTCATAGCTTCTTGCTGTTTGAGAGTAAATTATAAATAAACTAAAAAGTGAACTTGTAATTAGGAAAAGAATTGCTGGATTGACTCCGAAGTGCTTCTTTACGAAAATAAAGCCAATAAAAAGAAATAAAATTCCAGCAAGAAATGAAGGAAACCTTAGCGAATAATCGCTGTTACCAAAGTATTCTGTCCAATATGAAAGAAACAAATAATAGAGCAAACCATTTCCACTATCTTGGATCAGCGTAGCCTTCTTTATTTCAGAAAAACTTTTGGTGCTTTTTTCACCATCAATATAAACTGTATTTATATTATTTGGTGGAGTTCCAATTAGTCCATTCGAGCAAAGAGCGGATACTTTTTCATCTGCCCATAAAGCTCTATCACCTAACCCAATAATCCTTAATCCAATAGAGATAATAAATATTGATATTATTACAAACAGAGCATTCTTACTCATGTTAGTTTAATTTAAATATTTTTTTGTATTTAAATATGAATTTTAAATAGCTAATAGAGGTTTTTACAATCTTCATTTTTGATTTCCCTTTCCTTTGCCCAGAATATAATGTCATTGGAACTTCTATGATTTTTGCACCTGAGTTTATAGATTTAATTAATAGCTCTATCATTGATATAAAACCAGTTTCTGAAATAATTACTCCATATTTTGATTTTACAGATTTAATCATTTCAACTTGATGAACTCGGTAAAACGAAGAGAGAGTTAAAACCTTTACATCAAAAATGAATCTAAAAATAATGTTTGAGAAAAATGAGATTGTTCTCCTTAAAAAAGAGGTTTGATCAAATCCTCCCCCTTGTGCATAAACTGATGCAAGAACTAAGCTATAATTACTTTCAGAAAGCATTATCATTGTTTTGAGAATATTGAGATCTGAAGTATTGTCTGCCTCTAATGTTACAATAATATCTGAAGAGGATTTTGAGTGGTTAATAATCCATTCAAATCCTAGATTAAATGAGTCACCTGGTCCTTTATTTTCTTCCTTACTAATTATCTTAAGTTGATTAGCGTCAAAGTGATTTGATATTGTTTGAATTGAGCTATCTGTAGAAAAGTCGTCTACAAACACATAATATTTGCTATAACCAGGAAGAACAGATTTTAATTTTTCACTAAGTAATGGAATATTACTTTCTTCATTAAATACTGGAATGAGAAAATAGACCATACTATTTCGTGTTTTGTGTTAACTCTTTTTGCCACTTAATAGTTTCAATAAGTCCTTTTTCAAGGGAATATTCAGGTTTGTAATTAAATTTATTAACTAATTTATCAATGTTTGGTACTCTTCGAGCAACATCCTCATATTTTCCGAATGTGGCATAAGGAACAAAATTAATCATAGGTTCACTATCCTCTGGATTTACAATCTTCCAAATTATCTTTGCAAGACCTAATATAGTTACTTCTTCTTCAGGGTTAGATGCTATATTTACAATTTCTTTATTTGCATCTTCTGACTCAATACATTTCGTTATTCCAGCAATTGTATCTTCTATGAAAGTAAAAGTTCTTGTTTGGGTTCCATCACCATGAATATCTATAGGTTCTTTTTTTAGAGCCTTGTCAATAAATAAAGATTGAGGGCCTCCCCACCATGTTAAATTTTGGTTTGGTCCATACGATCCAAAGAACCTATTGATTGTATATTTCAATCCATACTCTTCTCCGCTAGCAATTAAATAATGCTCACCATAAATTTTTGATAATGCATATGCCCATCTTTTGACTGTGGTTGGACCTAAAAGTAAATCAGATTCCTCAGAAAATGGAACAATTGGATTTTTTCCATAAACATCAGAGGTTGAGGCAAATAATATTCTCGACTTATCTTGAAGTGCTTTTTTAACTATATTTTTTAGCATAGTTTCATTTTCAGAAAGCGTGCGAAAAGCGTTGTTGTATCTAGGAATCTTTTGAGATGCCAAATGAACTATTACATCTGCATGAACATCATTGTAGATAAATGGATTACATATATCTCCATTTATAAATGTGAAATTTGGATGATTTATGATTGAGGAAATATTTCTAGTTTCACCATAACTGAAGTTATCTATGCCGGTTACTATATGACCTCTACTTAATAATAATCTAGATAAATTTGAACCAATAAATCCGGCAGCTCCGGTAATAAATATTTTCATTTGTGTCATTTTGCAATATTAGTTATAAAAAAGTTTAAGCCCCTAGATTTAACTATTAAATTTGTTTTTGTTAATCATTTCAATGAAATCATGAAATAAATAATTTGAATCATGTGGACCTGGCCCAGCTTCTGGATGATATTGAACTGAAAAAGCAAGACCTGACTTCAACTTTATTCCAGCAACAGTTTGGTCGTTTAAATGGACATGAGTTATTTCAATATCATGATTTTTTTCAACATCTTCTTTAATTACAGAGAACCCATGATTTTGTGATGTTATTTCAGATTTTCCAGTGATTATATTTTTTATTGGATGATTAATCCCTCTGTGGCCATTAAACATTTTATATGTTCCAGCATTAAGAGCTTTTGCTAGGATTTGGTGGCCAAGACAAATGCCAAATAGTGGTATCCTTTTTATTAATATATGTCTTACCGTATTTACAGCGTATTCCATTGCTGACGGGTCTCCAGGGCCATTTGAAATCATAAAACCATCAGGCTTAAATTCAAGCATTTCTTCAAAGGAAGTCTTTGCAGGAAAAATTTTCACATAACATCCAAGATTTACAAGATTTTTAATTATGCTTTGCTTCACTCCTAAATCAAGAAGAGCAATTCTAATTAATGACGACTCATTTCCTTCTGTAAATGAGTAAGGTGTTGAAACAAATGAAGACAATTCTAATCCATCCATACTAGGTTCAGAGTTAAGTCTAAATTTCAATTCTTCATTTGTAAGATTCTCAGAAGAAATAATAGCGTTCATTGCGCCTTTATTCCTTATATACCTAACAATTGCTCTTGTGTCTAAATCTGAGATAACAGGAACGTTTTCTTCTAAGAACCAGTTTTTAATAGTTCCTTCAGATTTTTGTCTTGAAGCAAACGATGAGAAGTTTTTACATATTAATCCTGAAATTTTCATTCCATTGCTTTCAGACTCAGAATCTATTTTCCCATAGTTACCAATATGGACATGCGTACAAATAACGATTTGCTTATAGTAAGAAGAATCACTAAATATCTCCTGATATCCTGTCATACCTGTATTAAAGCATATTTCACCAGTTTTTGTTACCGATGCACCATAAGATTTACCACGAAAATAGGTGCCATCAGCAAGCATTAATATAGCGTCTTTTTTATCTAACATTTTTAAAAATTGTTGCCGTAAAGGTTAAAAAAAAAGGATAAAACCTTTTGGTTCTATCCTTTTTAATATCCACAATCAAACATCTATTTTTTTAAATAAAATATTGAGTTTGTTTAATTTAAATTTATTCAGGTGAATCACCTTCAGCTTCATTAAAAGTTGAAATTTCAGGAGTCGTTGTTTTTTTCTTTCCTGAACTTCTTCTTGTTTTCTTTTCAGGAGCTTTTGATGACTGTGACGAATTAGAATAGATGTCATTAAAATCAACAAGTTCGATAAATGCCATTGAAGCATTATCTCCTAAACGATTAGGTAATTTGATTATTCTGGTATAACCCCCTGGTCTTTCAGCAATTTTAACTGAAATATCTCTGAATAATTCAGCAACAGCATTTTTATCTTTAAGATATGCGAAAACAGTTCTTCTACTGTGTGTAGTATCCTCTTTTGATTTAGTAAGAAGCGGCTCAACATAAGTTCTTAATGCTTTTGCTTTTGCCAATGTTGTGCTGATTCTTTTATGTATAATCAACGAACTTGCCATGTTTGCAAGCATCGCTTTTCTATGCGGTGCCGTTCGGCCAAGGTGATTGAATTTTTTACCGTGTCTCATGATTCAATTTATATTATACTGGAATTTCCAGATTTAGTCTTTATCAAGTTTGTATTTAGCTAGATTCATTCCGAAGTTCAGTTGTTTTGTTACAACTAATTCTTCTAATTCAGTTAATGATTTTTTTCCGAAGTTTCTAAATTTCAATAAATCATTTTTATTAAAAGAAACTAAGTCAGCAATTGTATCTACATCAGCAGCTTTCAAGCAGTTTAATGCCCTTACTGATAAATCCATATCTACTAATCTAGTTTTTAACAACTGACGCATGTGTAAAATGTCTTCATCAAATTCTTCTGTTGCAATTTTCTCTTCAATGTTTTCAGTAATTCTTTCGTCTGAAAACAGCATGAAATGTTGAATTAAAATTTTCGCAGCTTCTTTCAATGCATCTTTAGGATGAATTGAGCCATCTGTTGCAATGTCAATTAATAATTTCTCATAATCAGTTTTTTGCTCAACACGATAATTTTCAATTGAATATTTTACATTTCTAATTGGCGTATAGATTGAGTCAATTGCAATAACGCCAAGCTGTTGGTTTGCACTTTTATTTTCCTCAGCAGGTACGTAACCTCTCCCTTTATCAATAGTAATTTCCATTTTTAAAGTAACGGAGGGATCCATATTACAAATCACAAAATCATGATTTAAGACTTGGAATGCAGAAGTAAATCTTCCTAAATCTCCAGCAGTAAGTTGAGATTGATTACTGATTGTTATTGATACTTTCTCGTGATCAGTTCCTTCAATTTGCCTTTTGAAACGAACTTGTTTGAAGTTCAAAATCATTTCAGTCACATCTTCTACTACACCTTTAATTGTAGAGAATTCATGATCAACACCTTCAATTCTAATTGAAGTTATAGCAAATCCTTCTAAAGATGATAGTAGGATTCTGCGAAGTGCGTTTCCAACTGTAATACCATATCCTGGTTCTAAAGGTCTAAACTCAAACTGACCAAGTTGATCGGTAGAGGAGATCATTATTACCTTATCGGGTTTTTGAAAAGCCAGTATTGCCATTATTTTTTTATTTATTGAAAAAATGTTTGTAAAAATTATTTAGAGTACAATTCGACGATGAGTTGCTCTTTAATGTTTTCTGGAATTTGTTCCCTCTCAGGTAAATGCAAGAAAGTTCCATTTAAAGTTGAAGGATTAAACTCCATCCAAGGAAATTTATTAGAATGACCGGACAAAGAAATAGCAATTACTTCAAGCGATTTTGATTTTTCACGAATTGCGATTTTATCACCAGATTTTAGCGTGTATGAAGGAATATTGACAACATTTCCATTTACTGTGATGTGTCTGTGAGAAACTAATTGGCGAGCTGCAGATCGAGTTGGGGCTATTCCCATTCTATAAACAACATTGTCAAGTCTGGCTTCAATAAATTTCAAAAGCATCTCACCAGTGATTCCTTTAGCGCGGGATGCTCTATCGAAAATTATAGCAAATTGTTTTTCTAAAATTCCGTATGTATACTTAGCTTTTTGTTTTTCTAAAAGTTGAATAGCATATTCAGAAGTTTTTGCTCTTTTTTTAGACTGACCATGTTGACCAGGAGGATAATTTTTCTTTGTTAGAACTTTATCGGGACCGTAAATTGCTTCACGAAATTTACGGGCTATTTTTGATTTGGGACCAATATATCTTGCCATTGGATTATTTTTTTAATAATGAATTAAACACGACGACGTTTAGGAGGACGACAACCATTGTGAGGAACTGGAGTTACGTCAACAATTTCAGTAACTTCTATACCTGCATTATGAATAGTTCTTATTGCAGATTCTCTTCCTCCCCCAGGACCTTTAACGAAAACTTTAACTTTTCTTAGACCTAAATCAAATGCTACTTTAGAGCAATCACCTGATGCCATTTGAGCAGCATATGGAGTATTTTTTTTAGATCCTCTGAAACCCATTTTACCAGCTGATGACCAGCTAATAACTTGACCAGTTACGTTGGTTAGTGAAACGATAATATTATTGAATGTTGCATTAATGTGGGCGTGTCCCACAGCATCAACTTTAACTACTCGTTTTTTTGTTACTTTAGTTGTTTTAGCCATTTTATTTAATTCAGATGATTAATTTCGGATTCTAGATTACTTAGTTACTTTTTTCTTATTAGCAACTGTTTTCTTTTTACCTTTCCGAGTGCGTGCATTATTTTTGGTAGTTTGACCTCTAACAGGCAAACCAACTCTGTGACGAATTCCGCGATAAGCTCCAATATCCATTAATCGCTTAATGTTTAATTGAATTTCAGAACGCAGAGATCCTTCAACTTTTACTTTTTCGTTGATAATCTCGCGGATTTTACCTAATTCTGCATCATTCCATTCCGAAACTTTTTTATCAAAATGAATTTCAGCTTCAGTTAAGATTTGTTGTGCAGTTGATCTACCTATTCCGAAGATATAGGTTAAACCAATTTCACCACGTTTATTTTTTGGAAGATCAATTCCTGCTATACGAGCCATATGATTGAGTTCTTAATATGATTAACCTTGACGTTGTTTAAATTTAGGATTCTTTTTGTTTATCACATAAAGTCTCCCTTTGCGGCGAACAATTTTGCATTCCGCGCTTCGTTTTTTGATGGAAGTTTTTACTTTCATTTTATGTTTATTTGTAGCGATAAGTAATACGACCTTTCGTAAGATCATATGGAGACATTTCCACTTTTACTTTATCACCGGGTAAAATTTTAATATAATTCATGCGCATTTTGCCGGAAATATGTGCAATAATGATGTGCTCGTTTTCAAGCTCAACGCGAAACATTGCGTTTGATAATGCTTCTACGATGGTACCATCTTGTTCTATTGACGACTGTTTTGACACTTATTTTTTATTTTAAACTATTGTTAGATTTCGTTCTTTTAAAACTGATTCTATCATTTCAAATGAAGATAATATTTCAGTTCTGTCTTTTAGCACTGCGATTGTATGTTCGAAATGAGCAGAAGCTTTTCCGTCTGATGTTTTTATAGTCCAACCATCTTTACCATGAGTAATATTTTTTTTTCCAATATTGATCATAGGTTCAATGGCTATTACTAATCCTTCTTGAATTTTAGGTCCAGAACCTCTTTTCCCAAAATTTGGAACCTCAGGTGCTTCATGAAGATTTCTGCCAATTCCGTGTCCAACTAATTCTCTTACAACTGAGAAACCATTGCTTTCGCAATAGGTTTGAATTTCATATCCAATGTCATTCAATCGTTTTCCATAAACTGCAGCTTCAATTCCTTTGTAAAGACTTTCTTTAGTTACTTTCAGAAGTTTCCTTTTTTCATCAGAAACACCACCAATAGCAAAAGAATAAGCCGAATCTCCATAGAAACCATCTTTCAAAACTCCACAATCTACAGATATAATATCTCCCTCTTCGTATGGTTTGTCATTAGGAATTCCGTGAACAACTTGATCATTTGGAGAAATACATAAAGAGTTTGGAAACCCATTGAATCCTTTAAAGGCAGGAACACCTCCATTATCTCTAATGTATTCTTCAGCAATTTTATCAAGTTGAAGACTAGTAACACCAGGCTGAATAAGTTTTGCAACTTCAGCCAAAGCGCATGCAACAAGTAAAGAACTATTTCTTATAAATTCAATTTCTTCGACGGTCTTATAATAGATCATTAAAGAATATATTTTATCCAGCCATGCTCATTGTTTCCTGAGCACGTCCTTTGATTCTGCCACTCTTCATCAATCCGTCATACTGACGCATTAATAAATGACTTTCGATTTGTTGTAATGTATCTAAAACTACCCCAACTAATATGAGTAAAGAAGTTCCTCCAAAGAATTGAGCAAATTTATTTGTAACTCCTAAAATCATTGCTAATGAAGGTAGAATAGCTATCAAAGCCAAGAAAAATGCTCCAGGTAAAGTTATTCTAGACATAATACTATCTATATAATCAGCTGTTGGTTGACCTGTTTTAATTCCCGGAATAAAACCACCACTTCTTTTCATGTCTTCAGCCATGTTTCTTGGGTTCACTGCTATAGCTGTGTAGAAATATGTAAAAACAATGATTAAAAGTGCGAATGTGAAATTATACCAGAATCCAGTATTATTTGAAAACTCAGACATGAAACCTTGCATTGATTCAATATTAGCAATACCAACTATTGTAATAGGTATGAACATAATTGCTTGAGCAAATATTATTGGCATAACTCCAGCAGTATTCACTCTTAAGGGAATATACTGTCTAACACCTCCAACCTGCTGATTACCTTGAATTCTCTTAGCAACTTGTACAGGTATTCTACGAACTCCTTGAACCAATAAAATTGCAAAAACTACTACAAATAGCAAGAAAACTAGTTCTAGTAAAAACATAACTAAACCACCTCCAGATTGCTCTACTCTTGAACCAAATTCTGATAATATAGCAGAAGGTAATCCTGAGATGATTCCAACCATTATAATTAATGAGATTCCATTTCCTATTCCTCTATCTGTTATTCTTTCTCCAAGCCACATTACAAACATTGTCCCTGAAACTAAAATTAATGATAAAAATATCCAAGAAAAACCACCTGAAGTTACATCTAATGCATTAGTTCCTAGCTGAGAATTTAAGTTTGCCAAGTAACTTGGTGCTTGCACAGCAGTTATCGCAACCGTTAAAAATCTTGTAAACTGATTCATTTTCTTGCGACCACTTTCTCCCTCTTTTTGAAGTTTCTGAAAATAAGGAACAGCAATTGTTAATAGCTGAATTACAATGGAAGCGGAGATATAAGGCATTATTCCTAAGGCAAAAATTGATGCGTTAGAAAAAGCACCACCTGAAAACATATTGAGTAAACTTAGGATTCCTTCAGAAGTCTGTTCTTTAAGCGCTCCTAATGCTTCAGGATTAACACCTGGAAGTATAATAAAAGAACCAAACCTATAGATTAGAAGAAATAATAATGTATTTCCAATCTTCGTTCGAAGTTCCTCAATTTTATAGATATTCTTTATGGTGGTGATGAAATTTTTCATTAAGATAGGATAGTAGCGTTTCCTCCTGCGTTAACTATAGCATTTTTTGCTGTCTCTGTAAAGGCATGAACAGTAACATTCAACTTTGATTTCAATTCCCCTCTTCCCAATATTTTTATCAAGTCGTTTTTACCAGCCAAACCATTTTCAATTAGGGTATTAAAATCGATAATAGTTAAAGATTTTCTTTCAGAAAGTTCTTGTATAGTATCTAAATTAATGCCTCTGTATTCAATTCTATTGATATTTTTAAATCCAAATTTAGGCACTCTTCTTTGAAGAGGCATTTGACCGCCTTCAAAACCTACTTTACTTGAATAACCAGATCTTGATTTAGCTCCTTTGTGACCACGAGCAGATGTTCCGCCTTTGCCTGAACCTTGTCCGCGTCCAACTCTTTTGCTGGTTTTAGTTGCGCCGTCTGCTGGTTTTAAATTACTTAAATTCATAACAATATTATATTTTGTGTTACAGGTGTGTAACAGTTAACAAGTGCTCAATTTTTTTAACCATTCCAAGTATTTGCTCAGTGGCTTCATGTTCAACAGGAACATTCATCTTTCTTATACCAAGTGCTTTTAAAGTTCTTTTTTGACGTTCTGGACGATCTATACCACTTTTTATTTGCACTACTCTAATTCTTGACATGATGTGTAAATTAACCGTTAAATACTTTTTCCATTGTAATACCTCTTTGCAATGCAATAGAGGCGGGATCTCTTAATTGGCTGAGAGCTAATATCGTAGCCTTAACCACATTGTGTGGATTAGATGAACCTTTGGATTTCGCCAAAACGTCAGTAATTCCAACACTTTCCAACACTGCACGCATTGCACCACCTGCAATTACTCCTGTTCCATGGGCAGCAGGTTTAAGGAAAACCAAAGCGCCTCCAAATTTACCCAATTGCTCATGAGGTACCGTTCCATTAATAATAGGAACTTTTATTAATGTTTTCTTAGCATCATCAATTCCTTTGCTTATTGCATCGGCAACTTCTTTTGCTTTTCCAAGACCATAACCAACAATCCCTTTTTCATTTCCTACAACTACAATAGCTGAAAATGTAAAAGCTCTACCGCCTTTAGTTACTTTGGTTACACGATTTACGGCAACCAGTTTGTCTTTTAGTTCAATTTCACTTGAACGAACGCTTTTAATATTTGAGTTTGACATAGTTCGTTAAAATTTAAGTCCTCCTTCACGCGCTCCTTCGGCCAAAGACTTTACTCTTCCGTGATATAAGTAACCATTTCTATCAAATCTTACTTGGGAGATTCCAGCCGCAATTGCTTTTTCAGCAATTGATTTACCGACTAAAACAGCCTTTTCAATTTTATTAACTTTTTTTGATTCAATACCAACCTCTGTTGAAGATGCTGATACTAAAGTATGACCCTGGTTGTCATCTATAATCTGAACATAAATGTCCTTATTACTTCTAAAAACACTAAGTCTTGGAGCTGACGCATCACCCGTTACTACTTTGCGGACACGTTTCTTAATTCTTGCTCTTCTAAATTCTTTTGTGATAGGCATAATTTCCTTATATCTTATTTTTTACCTGCTGATTTACCAGCTTTTCTTCTTAAAACTTCGTTTGCGAACTTAATACCTTTCCCTTTGTATGGTTCAGGAACTCTGAAAGAACGAATCTTAGCTGCAACCATTCCTAACAATTGCTTATCAATTGATTTCATAATGATTATAGGATTCTTTCCTCTTTCAGTTTTTGTCTCTACTTTAATTTCATTTGGGATTTCAAAAACCAAATTATGAGAATAACCTAATGACAATTCTAATAGTTGTCCGGTATTTGATGCTCTATAACCGACACCAACTAATTCTTGTTCAGTTGTAAAACCTTCAGAAACACCTTTAACCATATTATTAATCAAAGATCTGTATAATCCATGCTTTGACCTTTGATCTTTATCTTCTCCTGTTCTAACAAGAGTAACTGTATTATCATTTTGATCAAACTGTATTCTGTTGTCAACTGTTTGAGTAAGTTCTCCTAAAGGTCCTTTCACATGAACAACGTTCTCTGGTGTCACAGTAAAAGTAACTGATCCTGGGAGTACAATTGGTAATTTTCCTATTCTTGACATTTTTTCAAATAATTAATTTATGTAGCAAAGAATCTCGCCACCAACATTTTCTTTTCTTGCCTCTTTATCAGTCATTACTCCTTTGGAAGTTGAAACGATTGCGATTCCAAGACCATTTAATACACGAGGAAGGTTTTCAGCGTGTGCATATTTTCTTAGACCGGGTTTCGAAACTCTAGTCAACTCATTGATAGCTGATATTTTACTTACTGGGTTGTATTTAAGAGCTATTTTTATTAATCCTTGAGGGTCTCCTTCTTTAGGATCTTCAAATTTATAGCTTAAAATATAACCTTTCTCAAAAAGAATTTTCGTAAGTTCTTTTTTGATTTTAGATGCAGAAATTTCTACTATACGGTGATTTGCAGAAATTGCATTTCTAAGTCTCGTTAAGTAATCTGCTATTGGATCAGTCATGATTTTTTATTTTTTTATTATTACCAGCTTGCTTTAGTTATACCTGGGATTTTCCCATCAAGAGCCATCTCTCTAAAAGTGATTCTTGACAATCCAAACTGACGCACATAACCTCTTGGTCTACCTGTTAGTTTGCAACGGTTACGAAGTCTAATTTTAGAAGAATTTTTTGGCAATTTTTGCAAACCAATTGAATCTCCTGCTGCCTTTAGTGCTGCTCTTTTAACTGCGAATTTGGCGACTAATTTTGCTCGTTTTACTTCACGAGCTTTCATACTTTCTTTAGCCATTTCTCTTTATTTTTTCATGTTTTTAAATGGTAAACCAAATTCTTTTAGAAGCGAATAGGCTTCTTTATCTGTAGGTGCGTTAGTCACAAATGTTATATCCATACCCATGATTTTTGAAACTTTATCAATGTTGATTTCTGGAAAAATTATTTGTTCTGTAACTCCAAGTGTATAATTTCCATTACCATCAAACCCTTTATCGTTAATGCCACGAAAATCACGGATACGAGGTAAGGCAACATTTATTAATCTTTCTAAAAACTCATACATTTTATCACCTCTCAATGTAACTCTTACACCAATTGGAACACCTTTTCTGAGTTTGAAATTTGAAATATCTTTTTTCGATTTGGTTGCAACTGCCTTTTGACCAACTATTGTAGTCATTTCAACAATTGCAGCTTCGATCATTTTTTTATCTGAAACAGCAGCACCAATACCTTGGTTAATGCAGATTTTTTCCAATTTAGGAACTTGCATTTTGCTTTTGTAACTGAATTCGTTTTGCAATGCACCAACGATTTCTTTTTGGTATTTAACCTTTAAGTTAGGATTGTAGCTCATTATTTAATTACCTCCCCGGATTTTTTAGCGTAACGAACCAATTTACCTGAGCCATCCTCCTTTTTGCCAGTTCTAGTTGGCTTTTTAGATTTAGGATCAATTAACATCAAATTTGAAACATGAATCGGACCTTCTTGTTTAACAATTCCTCCTTGCGGATTTTTGGAACTTGCTTTTTCATGTTTTGATATAAAATTCACGCCTGTTACGATAGCGCGCATTTTTTTAGTATTTATTTCTCTGATTTCTCCAGTTTTACCTTTTGAATCTCCAGCCAAAATAATTACGTTATCTCCTTTTTTAATATGCAGTTTCATATTCATTATTTTAGAGCACTTCTGGTGCTAATGAAACGATTTTCATGAATTGTTTTTCGCGTAATTCACGCGCCACAGGACCAAATATTCTCGTTCCTCTTAATTCATCGTTATTGGTTAATAGGACTACAGCGTTGTCATCAAATCTAATGTATGAACCATCCGCTCTTCTCAATTCTTTTTTTGTTCTAACTACTACGGCTTTAGAAACAGTCCCTTTTTTAGCATTTCCAGAAGGAAGCGCATGTTTAATGGTAACTACTACTTTATCGCCTACTGAAGCATATCTTTTCTTAGTTCCACCTAAAACGCGAATACAAAGTACTTCCTTTGCTCCGCTATTATCGGCAACTAACATCCTAGATTCTTGTTGTAACATTGCTTAGTTTTTTATTATTATTTGGCTTTTTCTACAACTTCAACTAATCTCCAACGCTTACTTTTGCTAATTGGACGAGTCTCCATTATTTTTACTGTATCACCTAATCCACATTCATTTTTTTCATCGTGAGCTGTAAATTTGGTTGTTTTCTTTACGAATTTACCATATTTAGGATGTTTAACTTTGCGCTCAACAGTAATTACAATGGTTTTATCCATCTTGTTACTTTTTACAGTGCCAACTCTTTCTTTCCTTAGATTTCTTTCAATTGCTTCCATTTTACAATTTTTAAGCAGTAACTTGATTATCACGGTTTGATAATTCAGTTTTTAACCTGGCAATACCTCTGCGTGTGTGACGAATTAACATTGGATTTTCAATGCTTGATAAATTATGATT